>Ga0184637_10000101_pt1 | contig 56146 bp, 52 predicted proteins | sample PLM3_127_b2_FD_133143 | JGI IMG/M metagenome (GOLD analysis project Ga0184637, IMG submission 133143) | Groundwater sediment microbial communities from an aquifer in East River, Colorado, USA - PLM3_127_b2 | ecosystem: Environmental > Terrestrial > Soil > Riparian zone | place: USA: East River...
ATGGAAGATCTGAAGCAGGCTGTTGGGCAGGACATCTTCTGGGAGCTGCCGTTCGATAAGCACATGGCGGTTGCCGTGCAGTACGGCCAGCCGGTCGTCATCGAGGGCAAGTCGCCAGGCGCCCGCAACCTGATCGATCTGGGGCGTCGAATCGCTGGCACCAAGCGCTCGCTGATCGCCCAAGCCGAGCCCAGGGCGCCATGGGGTGTCATGTTCGGCCGGTGGAGCAGAGCATGACACAGGCATACCGGCCGCCGGCATTCGGGATCACGAACGGAAAGCTCGTCGACCGCATCCCGAGCGAGAGCCAGATCGAAGAACAGCTGCATCAGGCCCTGATACGCGACATCGACGAGTCGGTGTTGCGCGGCCTCGACAAGGAACAGGCCCAAACCCAGGTCGAGCGCGCAGCTCGCATCCTTGCGGCCGAGCTCTACCCGGGTCTGGTCGGCGACGCAAAAGAGGAGGCGGTCTGCCACGTCGTCGACGAGGTGCTCGGCCTCGGGCCCATCGAACCACTGCTGGATGACCCCTCGATTTCTGAAGTAATGGTCAACGCGCCCGATGAGGTCTACTACGAGCGCGACGGAATCATCTACGACAGTGGGATCTCGTTCCGCGATGAAGCGCACATCTACCGCATCATCGATCGCATCGTTGCGAGCATCGGCCGGCACGTCGATGAGGCATCGCCGATGGTGGATGCCCGACTCGCAGACGGCTCGCGCGTCAACGTCATCATCCCTCCGCTCGTCCCGAGGAGCCCGAGTGTCACGATCCGCAAGTTTCGTGGCGACCGTTACCGCATAGCGGATCTCGTGTCTATCGGAACGCTCACGGATGGGCTCGCCGCCCTGCTCGAGGCGTGCGTGAAGGCGAAGCTGAACGTCGTGATTGCGGGTGGAACTGGCTCCGGCAAGACGACGCTGCTCAACGCCCTATCCGCGTTCATACCCGAGGGTGAGAGGATCATCACCGTCGAGGATCCAATCGAGCTAAAGCTGCAGCAGCGCCACGTCGTCGCCTCTGAGGCGAGGCCGGCCTCCATCGAAGGCCGCGGTGAGGTCACACAGCGAGACCTCGTTCGCAACGCGCTGCGCATGCGTCCCGACCGCATCATCGTGGGCGAGGTCCGCGGACCTGAAGCATTCGACATGATGCAGGCCATGAACACAGGGCACGAGGGATCCCTCACCACGGTGCACGCGAATACACCGCGCGACACGCTGGGCCGCATCGAGAATATGGTCTTGATGGCCGGGTTCGATCTACCCATCGCCGTGATCCGGGAGCAAATGGCCTCTGCGCTTCACCTCATCATTCAGCTCTCGCGTCTGATCGATGGCACCCGGAGGATCGTCCAGGTGTCAGAGATTGCCGGAATGGAGGGGAGCCTGGTGACGCTCCAGGACGTTTTCGTGTTCAAACAGACGGGAGTGGGGCCAGGCGGCCGAGTGCTCGGCGATCTTCACCCGACAGGGATTCGACCAAAGTTCGTCGATCGACTCCGGACCTTCGGTCAGGTGATTTCGGAGGACATCTTCAACGTGGCCAGGTGGGCATAAAATGGAGCTCTTGCTCCCGGCCATCGCGCTGAGCACAGCGCTCGCGGTGTCGCTGCTTACCGTACAAACGTTCCAACGGTCGGCGTACCACCACCGGGTCGTGGGCGCTCGTCTGGTTCCCGGTACCCGCGCTGGAGTCAGTTCGGGTGGCGCCGGCGTGCTCCGGGCGCGCCGTGGCTCGGCGTCGTTCTTTGACGCGCTTCCGATCTCACGCGGCGCGCACGACCGCGTGACCCTCGAGCTCGTGCGCGCGGGACTGACCCTACGAGTTGGTGAATACGTAGCGCTTCGCTTCGTGTCGGCCGTACTGGTGACCGCCCTGGCATCCTTGGTCGTCACGTCGCTCGGCATAGAGGCTGGGTTGATCAGGCTCGTGTGCGTTCTGCTCGCGCTGACCGCCGGCTGGTTGATTCCCCACGCCTACGTCGAGCGGCGCCGCAAGAAGCGCCTGGACCGGATCGAGAAGCAGCTCCCTGATGCATTAACCGCCGTTGGGAAGGCGCTAAGATCGGGGGCGGGCCTCCTTCAGGCGCTCGCCTATGCGGCGGATGAGACGCCGGCCCCGCTGGGCTCGGAGCTGCAAGCGACCCTTCGTGACCTCCAGCTCGGAGCGGAAGCCGAGGACGTCTTCGAGGCGCTCAAAGAGCGAGTCGGAAGCCGCGATCTCGACATCGCCGTCACCGCCATCGTCATCCAGCGCACCGTCGGCGGCAATCTCTCTGAGATCCTGAGCAACGTCACAAGCACCATTCGAGAGCGGGCCAAAATCGCGGGTGAGATCAGGGTGCTCACTTCCCGGCAGCGTCTTACGTCGACCCTCACAGCCGCGATTCCAGTCTTCGTTGCCGCCAGCTTCTTGCTCATCAACCGAGACATGGGCAATCTGCTCGTCTCGACCCTGGTAGGGCAGATCACGATCGTGTGCAGTCTCTCGCTGGAGCTGTTCGGCATCCTGCTCATCCGCCGGCTCGGCGCGATAGAGATCTAGGAGGCGCCAATGCCACTTGCGATCGCCGCCGTGACATTCGTAGCCGTGGCACTCCTTACGTGGGTTGCCTTCCGCCCGCGGGAGAACGTCGTTGCCCGGCGGATTACCTCTGGCTGGAACGTGGAATCGATTCAAGAGCGCAGGCTGGCGGGGACGGCCCAGCAGCGCTGGCTCGGACCGCTATTCCGTCGGGTGGGAACATTTGTTGCCCAGCTACTGCCGAACAACATCGTGCGCGGCATCGATCGAATGCTCGTCATGGCGAACCAGCCGATGTCGCTCTCGAATTTCCTGGCCTTGTGGGGAGCCTCGGCTCTACTCGGGGTGACCCTCCTCGTCTACTTGTCGACCGCCGTCCCCGAGATCGGCCCGGCTCTCACGCTCGTGTTGGCGTTTATCCTGGTAGGGTTCTTCGGTCTCGGTCCATACGTCGCGCTCCGCCGCCACGTTCGCAAGCGTCAACGCGCGATCGTCCAAGAGCTACCGTACGCACTCGATCTTGTGGTGACCTGTGTCGAGGCTGGGCTCGGGGTGGATGCCGCCTTCGCCGCGGTCGCCGAGCGCACGACCGGGCCCATTTCCCAGACGTTCTCCCACTATCTCAGGGAGGTGGGGCTCGGCCGCCCGCGGCGCGATGCACTTGCCGACGCTGCCGAACGGACTGGCGTTACCGACCTGATCCGCATCGCCGGCTCCGTCGCCCAGGCAGAAGAGATGGGCACGACGCTGGGGGACGCCCTGAGGATACAGGCCGAAGAGCTTCGTCTCATCCGGCGTCAGCGAGTGCAGGAGGCGGCTCAACGAGCTCCGGTGTGGATGACCATCCCGCTGATCTTCTGCTTCTTGCCTGCGCTGGCGGCGGTCATCATTGTTCCATCGATCCTGAACTTCTTCAGGACGCTCGGGACTCTCGGGCTTCGACCGCCCTCATGACGGCCGTCGCTAGACCCCGCGTCGCCACTTCGCCCCGGGCCCTGGCCGGACCAGCGGTTGCCCTCGTCCTGATTGTGGCCGGCATCGGGCTCGCTGCCTCGAAGGCCCCGGATACTCACCGGTTAGTTGTCGGCCTCGGCTACCTTGGCGTGCTCGCGCTGATCGCGGCGCATGATGCTCGAAGGCGAAAGGCTCCGAACCGCTTCATTTACCCTGCGCTGGCAGCGGCGATCCTGGCTTCCCTCACGTTGGGATGGAGCGACGCGCTGGAAGCCCTCCTCGGTGGTGCCCTGAGCTTCGCAGTGTTACTGGGGCTGGCGTTCGTGGGCAGAGGCGCGATGGGCGCCGGCGACGTCAAAGTCGGAGCACTGTGCGGGATAGCTCTTGGTCTGCATGGCGTTGTTCCCATGTTGCTGGTAACGTTCGTGGCGGGCGGCGTGATCGCGGCTCCACTGCTCCTTCTCGGAATTCGCAGAAGGACCGATACGATCGCGTTCACGCCTTTCCTCGTCGCGGCCACGATCGTCTGCATGGCCTACTTCCACCTGTACCTCTGGGGCTGATCCATGAAATGGGTACGCGTGGAATCCTCCAGCGGGGCCTCGGTCTGCAGCGCCGAAGTCGCAAATGGCTGGTGGACACGCTTTTGGGGACTGATGGGACGGAAGCAATTGCCCGAGGGTCTGGGACTCTGGATCAAGCCGTCCAGCTCAGTCCACACGTCGTTTATGAGGTTTCCTATTGATCTGGTCTACCTGAGCGGTGAAAACGAGGTGGTGAAGATCTGCACCCGCGTCCGCCCATGGCGCCTTTCCTTCGGTGGGCGCGGCGCGGAGACGGTACTCGAGCTCGCGCCAGGGGCCCTGGAGCGGGTCCAGCTCCGCATCGGGGAACGGCTGACGATAGGACCCATCGCGGGACCAATGGATAGTCCAACAGATCCGCCGGGGCAGGTTTCGGCGACGGCCGGAGACGTCGCGCCATGAGACACGTCAGAGCACTCGCGTGCGCCTTCATCGTCGGCTTCTTCCTTTCCGGGCCTCCCCTGGGCCGCGCGCAGGAGAGCCAGGGGCTAGCCGTGTCGATCAACAGCGTCGACGACCGGGCATTTCCGCTGGTGAGCGTCGCGTTTACCGTTGACGACAGAGGGCGGCCGGTCACGGACATTGGGCCCGGAGAGGCACGGATCGAGGAGAGCGACGCGCCCACGACGGACGTCTCCGTACAACGAGCCGTAGAGGCGAATATCCCGCTCGCGCTCATCGTCACCATCGACGTCAGCGGAAGCATGCAAGGCGAGACCCTTCCGAAAGCGCAGGAGTCAGCCAGGCGCTTACTCAACAACCTCAAGCCCGACGACCGTGCCGCCGTCGTGAGTTTCGGAGAGGAGGTCAGAGTTGAGCAGAGCTTGTCCTCCGACCGGGCGGCCCTGCTGGGCGCCATCGACCGCCTCCGAGCCGACGGTAGCACTGCCCTATACGACGGTGTGGCGCGATCTACCGAGCTGGCGGCTGCCTCGAGATTTACTCGCCGCGCGATTGTTTTGCTGAGCGATGGCAAGGAGTCGGGAGACGCGTCAAAACTCGGCCGTGAGGCCTCCCTCGCCACGGCGGCAGAGGCGGGTTCTCCTTTCTACGTCGTGGGAGTCGGCCCTGAGATCGACCGCGAGTACCTGGAGCAGCTTGCGACAGGTTCGGGAGGGCGCTACTTCGAGGCGGCTGGCGCCGCGCAGGTCCCCGACGTCTACGCTTCCCTGGAGGAATTGCTCAGGAGCCAGTTCATCGCGAGCTTCCGTGCGACATCCGGCGCGGAGCCACAAGACCGCGGCATCAGGATCACTATCAGCCGTGCAGGCGTAACCGGATTCGCGGAACGCGCGTACACGAGTCTCCGTCCACCCGTGCCTGGCGAAGGGTTCGATGAAGCCAGGGCTGAGGCGCCCATTCCGTCGAGTCCGGACGCCTTACCGATTCTCCTCGCAGTGCTCGTTCTCGGCGTTAGCACCACGAGCGCGGCTCTGGTGCGCCGGCGACTGCGGAGCACCGCGGAGGGATCCGACCCCAACACTACGGACGAGTGGGAACCGCAAACGGAGCCGTACGGTGCTACGCCGCTCGATGTTCAGCGCTGGTCAGCCGTTGTGGTGGTCGCCGGACCGGCCGGGGAAGAGGGCCGGGTTCTGGCATTGTGGGGAGAACCCATCTCATTGGGGTCAGCCGATTCGTGCGGGCTGCGTCTTCTCAAGGACCCGGAAGTGGGGCCCGAGCACGTGCGCCTCTGGACCAGGGACGGGAAACTCATGATCCACCACCTCGCACCGGGCCGCTCGACCAGGTTCGGCGGAAGAAGCATCGTGTGGGCGTCGCTCGATGACGGCGATCAGTTCGAGGTCGGTCCGTACGTGCTCCGCTGGCGGTCAGCGCAAGAGTCTGGTCCCTTCCCTTTAGTGAACGCCGCCGAGCTGACGAACCTCGTGCACTGAGTACCACTGCTGGAAGGTTGCGCCGCCGAGAACCCCGTTCACAAGGAAACCGTCGTTTCCAGCCCTGACTGTCGAGATCTCCACTCCTCTGCGTTTGAGCGCACCTGCCAGATTGCGAAGCAGCTGCGCGGGACTCTCTTCTGAGTCGACTCCGTCGCCTGATGTAGGCGGCTGATCTCCCACCGCGGGCTGAGTGACGCTGGATGCTTCAGGGTTTACGGTCTTCCCAACGATGCGGCGGCGCACCGCGTCTTCCAGATCGGGCGGAGCCGAGTTTCGATCAAACAGAGCGATCAAGCGCTTCTTCACGACGGGGGTGTTCTCTGGTCGCTTTTCTTGCCGCGCTAATAGTCGGGCTGGCTGGTTGAGCCGCGGTTGCAGTCGGCTTGAACCAAAGTCGGCTGACCTGATCAACGCTCGCCGGCCAATGAAGACGACGCCCCGCTGGCGGCTCGGCACTCGAAGCCGCTGAGGCGGCGGTCAACTCCTGGCTTCGGCTGGTTTGGGACGGCCGCTAGCGGCGTGCGACCTCTGGCAACAGCTCCACAAAGCCCGCGCCGCGCGTCTCCAGCATCTCCTCGATCGACTCCGTGAGGTGCGTATCGATCATCGCGTGGTTCGGGTCCCGCAGGACGCCGATCGGATCCTCGCCGCGCTGCACCTTCTCGATCTCGCGTTTCATCGCGTTGCGCCAGAGCACGATCCCGCGATCGGTCGTTGCGAGGCGCTCTACGGTGCGGTCGGCGATCGGCCCCTGGGTCTCCCACGCCATGTGGTCCTGGGCCAGCGTCAGATCCATCCGCATCCGCATGAACGGATGCAGCCCGTCCGCGGGCGTCTTGAACGGCGCCAGGTAGCTGACTTCCGGATCCTCATCCCAGGGCGATGAGCCATTCGCGTGGCTGTTGTGCCCGTTCGAGACCAATTCCCGCGGGATGAACCGCACGAAGAAGATGTTGGTGTGTGTATCGTCGACGGGCACGCGGATCTGCGTGCAGTTCGAGACGCGCAGGATGTTGGGGAAGATGACCGGGTGCTGGTCGACGCGCCCGTTCTTGTACGTGCGCCGCTTGATGAAGCCGTAGGGGACCTCGGAGAAGTCGAAGGACTCGACCTCGTCGGTCAAGCCGCGCGTCGTGTCCGTCGGCTTCACGCTGCCTGTGTCCTGGTGCAGGATCTGCAAGTGGGCGGGGTCCATGGAGTTCTCCATGGCCTGGAACCAGTTGCAGTCAAGACGCGGATACACGTCGACCTTGCGGATCCCATCCTCGCGTACCCAGACGTCGATCTTCGGCATCACGGGTGCGGGCTGCGGACCCAGGTAGGCCCAGTACATGCCCACGAACTTCACCACGGGATACGCCTTGATCCGCACCGTCAGGTGGAACTTGCTGTCCACGGGCTCGGCAGGCGTCTCGAGGCAGTTGCCCGCCGTGTCGTACAGCCAGCCATGATAGGCACACGCGATACCTCGTTCTTCGACCCGACCGTACAGGAGCGAGGCGCCACGGTGAACGCAGTGGTCCGCGACCAGGCCAACGTGCCCACTCTTGTCCTTGAAGAGCACGAGGTCCTCGCCCAGCACTCGAATGAACTTCGTCGGGTTCTCGTCGGTCAGCTCCTGGGCGATCGAGATCGGGTGCCAGTAACGACGCATCACCTCGCCCGCCGGCGTGCCGGGTCCAATGCGGGTGAGCATCTCGTTCTCTTCACGGGTCAGCATTTATCGCCTCCTTCGACTGACAGCGGACTGTCTAGATGGTACCGCGGCTGACGAGAACCGTTCGCCTGAGATTACGGCTCTCCAAAGAACGCGACAGGGTTATCCCAGAGCAGCTTCCGCTTGCGCTCCGGCGTGAGGCTCTGCCAGCTCAGTACCTTTTCAACGGACTCCGGAAACCGCGATTCGGAGTGCGGGTAGTCCGAGCCGAACGTCAGCACATGCTCGCCCATCAAGTCATCCACCATCTTCACCATCTCCTCGCCCTCGTGGAGGACGATGCCGGCGAAGAAGCGGCCCCCGGTCATGTATTCGCTGAGCTGGTACTCGAGTCCCTCGGCGACGTAGCCCATGTACACGGCCTGGTCGTCCATGCGCCGCGCCCAGAAGGGCAGCCAGCCAAATCCGCACTCGAGGATTCCGAAGCGGATCGTGGGGAAGCGGTCCATGATGCCGCCGCCAATGAATGCAGCAACGGCGCGCATGGCGCCCCACGGATGGCCGGCTAGCCGGCCGAGGAAGGGGTTCTGCCACAGGTCGCGGTACCCCGGATAGCCGCTGGATCCGCTGTGATGGATGACTGCGAGGCCTTCCTCCGCGGCTGCGGTCCAGATCGGATTCATTTCGGGGTGGTCGATGGGATAGTCGAGCGGGAATTGCGGGAAGATGGCGGCCGCCCACGGCTCCCGGCCCCACCTCTTGATCTCAGCGACCGACTCCTCGACAGAGCGTGGCGTTACGGTGAGGCACGTCTTCAGCCGGTGCGGGTAGGCTCCGCAGAAGTCGTTCAAATAACGATGCTCCGCCCTGATGAATTCCATCTCCAGGGTGGGGTCCGTGTGTCCGGATCCTCCCGAGTGGACGATGAAGTGCGCGTCGGTGCCCTCCTCGTCCATATCGCGAATCCGCGCCTGGACGTCGTAGTCCCCGCCGCCCTCGGTTGGGAATCTGCTTCCCATAAACGTCTGGAACTCTCGGTCCTCTTTGCGGGGCTCGGCTTCGCCCAACACTCGCGGTGTGCCGGAGCCCCAGCCATCGCCTCGGCCGAAGCGGTACCAGTGCCGATACGGAAGCACGCGGACCTCCCCCGCCATCCCAACCTTGATCTCGACTCGATGGTCTTCCAGGTCGGGTATGCGCTCGCGAACGATCGGCGCCAGGTACGGCGCGATCGATTCCGCCGATGGCCGCATATGGGTATCCGTATCGAAAACCTTGAAGCCGTCTCGCATTGATTCCTCCGTTGCGCGGTGCCCAACCGGTGATCATAGTTCGAACCGAGGCTTCATTCCAGCCATGTACAATGCTGGCCGAGCCCGCCCGACCAGCACACTCTACTCAGCCAGGGGATTCCGTGCCCGGTCAGCACCCGTCGAGCATCCCGCTCGTCAGCAAGGTCAAGACGGTCGCCGAGGCTGGCGCTCTCGTCCACGACGGTGATCACGTCGCCCTCGGTGGCTTCGCTTGCGCGCGCAACTCAGTCGCCTTCACCCACGAGCTGATCCGCCAGGGCAGGCGCGACCTCACGCTGTCCGCGGCAGTGCTGGGTCTCGACGCCGACCTGCTGGTGGGCGCGGGGCGGGTTCGTCGGCTCATCTACGGAGGTGGCTCACTCGACCGCTTCGGCGCGATCCAGTGCGTGAACCGCGCCTACGAGCAGGGCACGATCGTGGCGGAGTATTACAGCAGCCTCGCGGTCTGTATGCGGTATCTGGCTGGCGCGCTCGGCGTGCCCTTCATGCCGATCAAGTCGTTACTGGGCTCCGACCTCCTGACACGCCTCGAGCAGGAGACCGCGGCGGACAACATCCGGGAGATAGACGACCCGTTCACGGGCGAGCACGTCGTCCTGCTGCGCGCCCTGCTGCCTGACGTAGCCGTCGTGCAGGTCCATATGGCTGACGAGGAAGGCAACGCCCGCATTCTCGGTCCGCGATGGGACAATGACGAGGCCGTGAAAGCCGCGCGCCAGGTGATCGTGCTCGCCGAAGAGATCGTTTCAACGGACGTGATCCGGCAGCAGCCAGAGATGACCTTCGTCGCCGGCTTCCGCGTGAACGCCGTCGTTCAGGCGCCGTACGGCGCGCTCCCAACCTCGATGTACCCCTATTACGACCACGATGAGGACCATCTCCGCCTCTGGGTTTCGCACGCGCGCAGCGACAAGGGAGCGGCGGAGTACATCGACGAGTGGGTCATGGGGTGCCGGGACCATTTCGAGTACCTCGAACGGGTCGGCGGCTTCGAGCGACTCCAGGAAATCAAGGCCGATTCGCTGCTTGGTTATTGAGGTGACGACGTGACAGCCGAAGCCGAGACCGCCGCTCTGCCGTTTACGACATCCGAGCTCATGGTGGCCGCCGGCTCGCGGGAGCTCCGCGATGGTCAGCTCGTGTTCGCCGGACTCGGCATTCCGCAGCTCGCCGCGCACCTCGCCCAGTACACGCATGCTCCGCACATCCGGATCCTCAACGAGGTCGGGCTCGTCGATCCGCATCTCATCGAGCTCGGGGTCGGCAACGCCGATCCCCGCCACTGGTATCGCGCTGCCTCGTTCAGCACGTTCGTCGACATCGTCGGTATGACATTGCACCGCGGACTCGTGGACGTTGGGTTCCTCGGAGCCCTCGAGGTCGACGAGTACGGCAACAACAACGCGAGCGAGGTCCTTCGCGACGACGGGGGCATTCGCCGATTCGGCGGCGGTGGCGGGGCCAACGACATCGCCTCCCTCGCGCGCTCCACGATCATCATCACGCGCCACGAGCGTCGAAAGCTGGTCGAGCGGCTCGTTCACAACACGAGCCCAGGATTCTTAACCGGTGGCGACTCGCGCGAGCGCGCGGGCCTTCGGGGCGGCGGGCCGAGGCGCGTGCTCACCGACAAGGCGGTCTTCGGCTTCGATGCGAAGACGCGCCGCATGAAGGTGCTGTCGGTCCACCCCGGCGTCACGCACGACGAGTTGCGCGACGCGACGGGGTTCGAGATCGACATCCCCGCCAACTGCCCGCTCACCCCTCCGCCGAGTGAGGAGGAGGTCCGCCTCATCCGCGAGGAGCTGGACCCCAAGGGGATGTACGTCTCAGCGTTCTAGCTGACGTTCCGCTCGACGACGTGAGTCGGCTTGATCCGCATCATCACGCGCTTCTGATCGCCCAGGTTCGGGTACTCGTCGAGGCCGCGGTACTTCTTCGCCATCTTGTGGATGTGCTGGGTTCCGCCCTCTTCCGCGACGCGTCGTTCGACGATCGTCCCGCGAACCTGGACCACCCGATAGGGATTTTCCGCGTCAACCACGCTCAGCGCGATGCGCGGCTCGCGGAGCCCGTTCTGCGTCTTCAGCGTCTCCAGCCTGCTGTTGATGATGACGTGGCTGCCGTCATCGTCGACGTCGACCCAGACGGGCGTCACCTGCGGAGAGCCGTCCGCCATGACGGTGGCCACGTGGGCGATCTGCTTCTCCTGAAGCAGCTTGACGGCGCCCGGTGAAAGCCTGTCAGCTTTAGCCATAGAAGCTCATCCTCCTGCAAGCTCTGTTCTGAGCCCTCGTTATACTGGCTGCCGAAGCGCGCCTGCCGAGGTGTTGGTGACCCGATGAGCCAGGATCGGCCCAGTCTCCGTCGAGCGGTCGCGGCGTTGCAGCATCGCGATTACTCGCTCTTCTACCTGGGGCTGGTGGTTGCCGCCGTGGGCTCTCAGCTTCAGCAGATCGCGAACATCTGGCAAATCTACGAGATGACCAACTCGCCGCTCCACCTCGGCTTGACGGGTCTCGCCCGCGCCATCCCCGTGGTCGGCCTCTCACTCATGGGCGGCATCATCGCGGACCGTGTAAACCGACGACAGGTCGTTCTGATCGCCCAGGGCGTCTCCGGGCTCACGGCTCTGGCGCTCGCCGGGCTGACCTACACCGGCCTCATCGACGTCTGGCACATCTACGCGACTATCCTGGTAAGCGGGACGCTCATGGCCTTGAGCGCTCCGGCCCGCAGCGCCATCATCCCCAATCTGGTCCCGCGCCACCATCTGATGAATGCTATCGCCCTGAACGCGACGGTCTGGCAGATAGCCAACATCGTCGGACCCGCCGTCGGTGGACTCCTGATCGCCGCCATCGGACTCGGCGCGACCTACCTGACCAATGGCGCCGCGCACGTGGTCACGCTCGTGGCGCTAGCCATGATCCACATGGGCCCGCTCGCAGTCAGGCAGCGCCAGTCAGCCTACCGCAGCCTCGTGGAGGGGCTGTCGTTCGTACGTCGAAACTCGGTGATCCTGGCGTTGCTGGGCACCGACGCGGCGGCCACCTTCTTCGGCCACTATCGCGTCCTGCTCCCCTTTGTCGCCGCGAACGTCGGCATCGGCGGCCCCGAGGGGTTGGGGCTGCTGCTGGCCGCACCGGGAGTTGGCTCGCTGCTTGGAGCCGGGGCCATCATGTCGCTCGGCGACATCCGCTACAAGGGGCTCGTGGCGGTGACCGCGATTCTCGGGTACTGCGTCGCGCTCGTGTTGCTGGCTATCTCGCCCTGGTTCCTGTTGGCGCTCCTGGTTTCCGGAGCTCTTGGACTGCTGGATTCGCTGCAAGCGACGCCGCGCAACACCGTGATCCAGGCCATTACGCGCGACGAGGTGCGCGGCCGCGTCTCCAGCTTCCAGCAGATGTTGACCAGTGGTGTTCCCTCGCTGGGGCAAGCGTACGTGGGAGCTTTGGCCGCCGTGATCGGCCCGCCCCTCGCGCTGGTCACCGGGGCAGCCGCCTGTGTCGCGATCGTTGTCGGGATTACGGCGCGCCGCCCGGACCTCCGAGCGCGTGACCTCGGGTCAGAACCCGCACCGGAGACGGAGGCGCGAGGGGCAGCAGTCTCCAGCTAGCGCTGGACTGCAGGCCTCACGGTCGTGGTCAGCGATTCCAGCTTTCCAGGAAGCTGCGTGTCTCGCCGACGGCATCGTCCGTCGACGGGATGAAGGGGATGATCAGCCGTGTGATGCCCGCGTCGATGTAGGGCTGGAGGCGCTCGCGCGCCTCCTCCACAGTGGTCGCTGCAATCGTCGGCAGGCCCTCGACGAGGCTGTCCGGCACCGATGCGATAGCCGCTCGGAAGCCCGCCCGCTGGTACTCCTCCCGGATGTGCGCCGACTCTTCGGCGAAGCCCATCTGCGCGATCATGTCGCGATAGAACTCGGCGATGTTGTAAAAGGCCAGCACCTGCTTGAACTTCCCAGCGGCGACCGATCGGTCCGCATTGAGGCATACGCGGACCTTGGCGACGTACTCGAGATCATCGGGGTCGCGACCCGCGTCGACAGCTCCCTCACGAACGCGCCCGACGATCTCGCGTAACATTGGCGGGTTCGCCATGTTCACGAGAATCCCATCCGCGTGGCGGCCCGCGAGCCGTGTCATCTGCTCGCCGAGACCGGCAAAAAAGATGCGGACCTCGGGATGCGCGGGCTTCCACGAGAGCTTGAAGCCGGAGACCTCGTACGCTCCACCCTCGTAGTCAACTCGCTCGCCACGGGCGACTTGCCTGACGATCTCGGCATATTCGCGGATGCGGCGCACAGGACGGTCGAATGTCGCGCCGTGCCAGGAGGCAATGGTCTTGTTCGAGATCCCGAGACCGAGGATTGCCCGCCCCCCGGAGAGGTCGTTCAGTGTCGCGGCCTGAATGCCGAACGTGACCGGGCTCCGCCCGAAGATGTGGTAGACGCCGGTGCCGAGATTGATCTTGCTCGTCCCAACGGCCATCGCGGATAGCGTCACAATTGGGTCGGCGCTATTCGATTCGCCCTTCCAGACGGCGTCGAACCCGTTGTCTTCGGCGACGCGCGCCAACTCGACGAGGCTCTTCCCGGGGTAGAGCACGCCGGAGTCGAAATCGATGTCGTACCGCACGGCGTCTCCTCGGCGGCTAGTGTACGACACGTCCGGACAGGCGACCGATAGAATTGCGCCCATGGACCTCGTTTTCATCCACGGGGCTGCCGACAGTGGAGCCGTCTGGGGACGCCAGGTCGACCGCTTCTGTAGCCAGCACCGGGTGCTGGCTGTCGACCTACCCGGGCACGGCGAACGGCTCGTCGAGCGGTCGTTCGATAGCTGCGACCGCAGCGCCAGGGACGTGTTGCAACAGATCGAAGCCCGCGGCTTCGGGGCGCCCGTTCTGGTCGGCCATTCGATGGGGGGCGCGATCGCCCTGACCATCGCACTCGACCGGCCAGGGCTGCCGAGCGCGCTCGTGCTGGCCGGGAGCGGAGCACGGTTGAGGATTCAGCCGACCGTCATTGAGGAAGCGCGGCAAGCGGCTGGCCGATCGGCACCAAGTGCCCGCATCCAGCGGGTCATCCCGTTGAGCGACGTGGTGTCGCCCGAGGCGAACATCGACGCGCGAGCGTGGCTTGGCGAGCGAATCGGCCATTCCACGGGACAGGCAACGCACGCGGATTTCGTCGCCACCGACCGTTTCGACGTGATGGGCCGCTTGGAGGAGGTCCGGCTGCCGACTCTGATCATCGGCGGCGAAGACGATCGCTGGACGCCGCCGAAGTTCCAGCGGTACTTCGCGGAGCACATCGGAGGCTCGCGGCTCCTCATGTTCGCCGGCTGCGGCCACTACCCCTTTGTCGAGCGGGCAGAAGACTTCAATGCTGAGCTCGAGCACTTTCTCGCCCAGCTGTCCTGCCAGCAGGCCGCACCATGATCACGCGCAGTTACGGCTTTCTGCTCGCGGCGGCGATGCTCCTGGTTGCCGGCTGCACACCACCCCGAACCGCGGCGCCCGCCGAGATCCAGCCCCGGGCGCTGACGTTCATGGCGGGGTACAAACCGCAGGCCAACCTGCCATTCGTTGGGGCCTACGTCGCAAACGACATGGGCTACTTCGCCGAGCAGGGGCTCGCGGTCGACATCCAGCACTCGACCGGGCAGGGCGAGCATCTGAAGCTGCTCCTCCAGGGCGCGGTCGACGTGACGACCGCCGATGCCGATTCCGTGCTGAAGCGGAGAGCGGAGCAGGACCTCCCCATCGTCGCCTTCGCGCTCTTCGGGCAACGCGGCAGCCAGGCGTACGCCGTACTCGAGGATTCCAACATCAGGAGCCCGAAGGACTTCGAAGGCAAGGTCGTCGGCTACAAGCTCTACCAGTCGCCCGATTATCTGGCGATGCTCGAGCGAAGTGGCGCCGACCGGTCCCGAATCGACGAGGTGTCGGTGGGCTTCGATCCACGGATTCTGGTGGAACGCCGAATCGACGTCTACCCGGTCTTCACCTCCAACGAGCCTGATCTGCTGAACCGAATCGGGTTTCCAACGCGGCTCTTCGATCCAGCCGACTATGGAGTTGCCACGCTCGGGCTGACCTACTTGACGCGGCGGGAGCTGGTCGAGCAGCAACCCGACCTGCTCGCCAGGTTCTTGAAGGCGACGCTTCGGGGTGTGGCGATGTCCCAGTCCGACTCTGAGGCAGCCATCGATATTGTCATGCGGTACGCTCCGCAGGAGCAGCGGCCACACCAGGTCGCGATGCTGAAGGCGGAGCTGGAGATGGCCGCCGGGCCTGTCGCGGACCGGCTCGGCCTCGGCTGGACGACGCGAGAGCAGTGGCAGGCGCTCCAGGACTCGCTACTCCAGTATGGTGGCGTCGAGCGAAGCGTCGACGTCGACACGGCCTTCACCGATCAGATTCTGCGCCGCATCTACCGCGACCGGACGCTTGTGTGGCCTTGACCTGCAGGCCCACGTGCAGGTGACAGACGACGCCGTCGCCATCCTTGGCGGGACCGGCGCTGAGGGCTCCGGTCTCGCGCTGCGGTGGGCGCAGGCCGGCCTCCACGTGATCATCGGGTCCCGAGATGCCCAGCGAGCCGAAGCGGCGGCCGAGCGGATCAGCGCGGACGCCGGGCACGGTGCCAGGGTCGATGGGCTCGCCAATGGCGAAGCTGCGGCCCGTGCCCGACTTGTCGTGCTGACGGTGCCCTTCGCCGCGCAGCTTCCCACTATCCAGAGCGTTCACGACCAGCTCGCCCAGGGCGCAGTCGTCGTCGATGTCACAGTCCCTCTCGCGGTGGCGGTAGGCGGGCGAGCAACCCGAGTCCTCGGGGTGTGGGAGGGATCCGCGGCGGAGCAGGCAGCCGCGGCCGTTCCGCGCGGCGTCTCGGTTGTGTCCGCGTTTCATCACCTGTCCGCCGCTCACCTCGCGGATCTGTCCCATCCGCTGGACAGCGACGTGCTCGTCTGCGGGGACACTCGAGAGGCGAAGGAGCGAGTGCGGAGACTGGCGGAGGCGATCCCAGGCGCACGCTACGTCGATGCCGGGCCGCTTGCGAACGCGCGCATCGTCGAGAGCATCACCGCCCTGCTCATCGGTCTCAACATCCGTTACAAGGTTCCCGGCGCGGCGATTCGCATAACGGGCATCGAGCCCCGGGCATGATCGCAGCACTGCCAATCCTCCCCTCTCCAACCTCCGGGCGCCCGGTCCGCATCGCAGGGCTACGCTACACCTATCCTGGGGCAGCCACGCCTGCGCTCGGAGCCATCGATCTCGACGTTGCAGCCGGCGAGTTCGTCTGCCTGCTGGGGCCAAGTGGCTGCGGAAAGTCCACGCTGCTGCGGCTGATAGCTGGCCTGTTACGGCCGACCGAAGGCCGCGTGAACATCGACGCCGAGGATCGGAGCGCTATCGGATGGATGGCGCAGCGGGACGGGCTGCTCCCCTGGAGAAACGTGCTTCAAAACACGGCCCTGCCGCTCGAGCTACTGGGCCGGCCGCGCGCAGATTCGCGCGCCTCCGCCCAGCACGGGCTAGATCGTATGGGACTTGGGCCGGCGAGCCGCCTCTATCCACACCAGCTCAGTGGCGGCATGCGTCAGCGCGCGGCGCTCGCGCGCGCCGTGGTGCACGAGCCCGGTCTTCTGCTGTTGGATGAACCGTTCGCTCACCTGGACGAGCTGACGCGGGATGAGCTCGGCGATGAGGTCGTCCGTCTCTGGGCCGACCAGCGACCGACAATGGTGTTGGTGACGCACAGCGCGTCAGAAGCGGTACGCCTGGCCGACCGCGTGGTCGTTCTCTCCCCGGGGCCGGGCCGCGTCGTGGGGGAAGTCGAGATCGAGACGGAACGCCCTCGCGAGGAGACCGACCCCGCAGTCGCGGGTGCGCTTCGACAAGCGAGGGCACTGTTGCGGAGTCGTGAATGACAGAACTAATGGTCACCCGAGGCCGCCAGCTCATCTCAGAGGTGGGTCCTACTCTGGCGCTTGTGACCGCGCTCGTCCTCACCTGGGAGGTCGCCGTGGCGCTGGCCGGGTGGCCGAGCTACCTGCTGCCGCGGCCAAGCGCCGTGATCCAGCGGCTTGCGGCCGACCCCGGCTTCTTTGTAACGCAGGGTGGAGTGACGCTCGCCGAAGCGCTTGTCGGGCTCGCTCTTGGCGCAGGCGGTGCTTTCGCCATCGGCGCGGCAATGGCGCATTGGCGCCCCCTCGAGCGGGCACTGCTGCCGCTGGCTATCGTCATCAAAGTCACGCCCGTCGTAACGATCGCGCCCCTGCTCGTCCTCTGGTTCGGTTTTGGACCGGTCCCGAAAGTCATCATCGCGGCCGTGCTCACGTTCTTCCCGATGCTGATCGCCTCCGTCACGGGTTTGCGAAGTATCGACCCGACCGCCTACGACGTGCTGCGCACGCTCGGGGCCTCCTCGCGGCAGATCTTCTTCGCGCTCCGCGTCCCATCGGCGCTGCCCATGATCCTTGCCGCCGCGAAGGTCTGCGCGACGCTCAGCATCATCGGCGCCGTTGTGGCTGAGTGGGTGGGCGCCGACCGTGGACTCGGGCGCGCCATTCTCCTGGCGAACACGAACCTCGACACGCCGACGGTAATCGGAGGCGTCGTGACGCTGGGACTGATGGGAGTGCTGCTCGTCGCTGCCCTCAGTCTGACCGAGCGGCGGCTGCTGTTCTGGCACGAGTCGCAGCTGAGCCAGGCTGCCGACCGCGACGCCCCGTGAAAGTCCCGACCAGGCTCGAGCTGTTGGGACTCTACGTCGAGGAGGAGGTCCAGCCCGGCGCCGACCTTGCACAGCTGCTTCTTGCCGCCGCTGCGCGGGCGGGGCGACAGCTGCGATCCGACGATGTCGCGGTGGTCGCCCAGAAGGTGGTCTCAAAGGCCGAAGGTCGTCTGGTCCGGCTGGCGGACGTCGATCCGTCGCCGTTCGCACGACAGATCGCTGACGAAAATGGCCGGGACGCGCGGCTGGTCGAGCTGGTCCTGCAAGAGAGCCGGCGCATCGTGCGGATGGACCGAGGCATCATAATCGCGGAGACGCACCACGGTTTCGTGTGTGCCAACGCGGGTATCGATCTATCGAACGTCGCGGGCGGGGACGTCGCCTGCTTGCTACCGAAGGACCCCGATCGCTCGGCGGCTGAGCTGCGGGCGAGGATCGAGCGCGCGACTGGCATCGCTCCCGCGGTCGTGATTAGCGACACGTTCGGCCGCCCCTGGCGCACAGGTGCGACGAATGTCGCTCTCGGCGTCGCGGGACTGGACCCGATCCGCTCGCATCTCGGAGAGCGCGATCCGTACGGCTACGAGCTGCGTGCCACCGAGATCGCCGCGGCAGACGAGCTAGCGGCGGCCGCGGAGCTGGTAATGGGGAAGACCGACCGACGGCCGTTCGTGCTGATCGGAGGTTTCCCCGGCGTAGGGCAGACGGGTGCTGCCCAGCAGCTGGTGCGGGACTCGGCGAGCGATCTTTTCAGGTAGGAAATGGCGCAGAGATTAGGAGGGACGAATGTGTGACTTCTTCCAGGATCCGGAGGCCGTCGAAGCGATCATGGTGGGGCGGACGCTGACGCTCGACCGCGTTCGTCAGCTGAACGCCAAGGACTACTTCTATCAGATGCTCAAAGACAATCCTGAGATCCTCAAGATCCATCCCGGGATCGAGAACGAGCTCCTGGTCGGCGCAATCGACACCCACATCCACGCCTACCCGGACTTCGTCTTTCGCGCCCAGGACATGATCGAGGTCGCGATCGCTGCGGCGAAAGCCGGGATGCGCGCGGTCGCCTTCAAGGACCACTGGAATCTCAGCGCGAACGCAGCCTACCTGACGCAGCGCTACATCGACTCGATGGTCGAGCGCGGCGAGCTGGAGCAGGGGGTTTCGGTCTATGGTGGGACGGGAACCTGCCACGGCATGAACTCCGAGGCGGTCCGGATCGGGCTCCAGTACCCGAACTTCAAGATGATCTGGTTCCCGACTTTCACGTCGTACGGCTTCTGGCGGGGCGCGGGCCAGCCCGCGCACGAGGGCGTCCGCCTGGTCGACGAGTCCACTGGCGCGGTCCTGCCGGAAACCGTTCGCGTCATGGAGCTAGCAGCCGAGCACCACGTTGGCATCGGTCTCGGCCACACCGACTATCCCGAGCTCCTGCCGCTGGTTCGGGCCGCGCGGGACATCGGCGCGCGGGTCGTACTCGACCACCCGCTGCTCGAGCTGAACAAGTTGCTGCTCGACGAAATGAAACAGCTCGCGGACCTCGGCGCATACGTCGGCACGTATTGCCAGCCGATGATCCCGAGCCTCTACCAGCCGGTCTGCGATCCCATGGAGACCATTCGGACCATGAAGGAGATCGGCCCCGAGCGGTGCATCATCGGGACGGACTTCGGCCAGGTGATGCACGTGAACTCGTTGGACGGAATGCGGATCTTCCTCCGCGCGCTGCTGGCGTTCGGAATGACGCGCGACGAGATCTTCCTCATGGTGCGCGACAACCCGGCCAAGCTCATGTGGCTCGATGAGTGAGCGATGACAGCGACGAGGAGTCGATCTCTGCAGAGGCGGGGAATTGAGCGACCCGCTGAGCGAGATCGAATCCCTCCGACCGGGCGCGCAGCTCGTAATACAGCACGACCATAATCCCCGCCGAGAATGGCTCGGTGGCGACGAGAGAGAGGCTCTTACCCGCGATCGACAGCGCACCGGCCAGCGCTTGAATGCCGGTTGCAGCGCCGACTATCCCGACCGCGGCTCCGGTTAGACCCGAGAGGACAAAGCCCAGGATCGCCGTGATGAGCGTTCCCGCCACGACGACGATGGCCGTATGCCACCACCCGCCTCGGGTCATCGCCCAGCTGCGGCGAAGTGACTCCAGGGGTCCCGCACCCTCGATGACAACGGCGGTGTAAGACATCGCCCATCGCACGGCAATGTAAATTCCCAGCGGCAGCAGGATCACAAACGGCGTCGCGAGGAGCCCCCAGACGAGGACCAGTAGCGCGAGCGGCCACAGCCGGAGTGCTGAGAGGGCGTAGAGCTCCATCGGATCCAGATGTTCCTGACCCTTGGCGGGCTCGATAAGCCGAGCGCAGCCGATCGTTATAGCTGCCGACAAGAGCCCAAGACCTATGAAACCCAGGATCGCAAGAATAACTCCAAGTACCACGAGGCTAGTGCGAGCGGACTGCACCATGGCGCCGGCGATGTCGATCGCGGCATAGGATGGGATCGCACCCCAGGCCGTGATGATCGCGAGCGTACGAAAGTTGCGCTTCGCCAGGCCGATGCCGGCGTCGAGCACCTCTCCAATGCCCATTGGCGCGATGACGATGCCAGGTTGCTGCACTTAGACCTTCCCCCCTTACCCTCGGGCATTCTGTTCACTTTAGGGAGGGGTTCGACGAAGCTGGTATGAACTGTGTCACTATCCCACTTCCTGTGTGTCGTAGATTTATGCCCTCATGCCAGACATCCCTCAACGCCTCCTCGGCGCGCGCCCCGGACGGGCGCTCGCCCTTGTCGCGGCGGCTGCGTTCGTTGCATTCGTGGGGCTCCCCGTCCTGGCGATCTTCGTCCGCGTCGTAGCCTCCGGGTCGCTGGGCGCAACGCTCACGCGTCCGATCGTTCTGGAGGCGCTACGTCTCAGTGCCATTACCAGCCTGTCGGCACTCGCTCTAGCGCTGCTGATCGGAACTCCTCTGGCCTATTTGCTTGCGCGGCATCGCTTTCGCGGCCACGAGCTGCTGGATAGTTTGATCGAGTTGCCCATGGTCTTGCCGCCGGCCGTCGCGGGCATCGGGCTGCTCATGGCGTTCGGTCGCCGCGGGCTGGTGGGCGAGCCCCTCGATGCTCTGGGCATCAGCATCGGATTCACGACCGCGGCTGTCGTCCTTGCCGAAGCATTTGTTGCGGCGCCTTTCTACGTTCGAGCAGCGCGGTCCGCCTTCTTCGAGGTCGATCGCGAGCTCGAGACCGTCTCGCGCACTCTCGGTGTTTCCGACTGGGGCACCTTTTGGCGAGTTACGGTGCCCGTTGCCTTCCCCTCGCTCCTCGGGGGCGCCGTGATGTGCTGGGCTCGAGCGCTCGGCGAATTCGGCGCGACGATCATGTTCGCCGGCAGCTTTCCCGGCCGCACCCAGACGATGCCTCTGGCGATCTACGCCGCGCTGGAGAGCGACCTCGACGCGGCGCTCGTGCTATCCGCCATCCTTACGATTACCTCCTTCATCGTGCTCGTGCTGCTCCGCGCGAGCGTTCGGCGGCTCGGTGGCGCATATGGTTGACCTGCGGATCGTCAAGCGATTCGACGGCTTCACCCTCGACGTCGCGTTCGCCGCCGAGGCCCCGGTCGTGGCGCTGCTTGGGCCGTCGGGCTCGGGCAAGACGCTTACGCTCCGCGCGGTCGCGGGCGCGTTGCGGCCCGACGCGGGTCGGATCGTTTTGGACGGCGAGGTGCTATTCGACAGCGAACGTGGCATCGACCTGCCACCGCAACGCCGTGGCGTCGGCTACGTGCCCCAGGAGTACGCCCTCTTTCCCCATCTCGACGTCGCCGGGAACGTGTCGTTTGGTCTCCGGGGCGTGAACGCAGCGGACGCAGGGAGGCAGGTGGCAGCGATGCTCGAAGCAGTGGGGCTCGAGGGACTCGAGCGTCGGCGCCCCCGCGAGCTCTCCGGCGGGCAACGGCAGAGGGTAGCTCTCGCTCGCGCGCTCATCCTCCGGCCGCGCATCCTGCTGCTCGATGAGCCATTCGCGGCGCTGGATGCAACCGTCCGGACCTCGGTGCGAGAGCAGCTTCGTGAATTGCAGCGATCTCTCGGTTTTCGCGCTCTTCTCGTCACCCACGACCCGGATGACCTCTATCTGGCGGGGGATGTCTTCCGGTACGAGAAAGGACGCGTCGTCGGCCCATCGTCCTCTGCTGCGAAGTGACCTGGTTCACATTCGCCGTGTGCCTCGTCTAACCCTGGCTTCCCCGGAGCGCGGGCTAGACTGCAACCACCGCTCTGTGGTTGATCATCCCCCGGAGGCTCGACATAGAAGAACGAGGAGCGACAGACGGGGTAAGCCGTCTGTCGGCCAGGCGATCTGAAGCTTCGGCTCGGTCTCACACCTCTGCCAGCGCGAGCCGAGTCCCGGACCACGCCCCCAGGACGGAGCAAGCCGAACCCGAAAGGGCCGCCGCCGACCCGCCCGCCCTGGAGGCCTCACAGGCTGAGACCGAAGGACGTCAGCTCGCGGACACCTTGCGCCAGGAAGGAATTTCCCGGGCGAGGAGCATCATCGCGAACGCCGAGCGCGAAGCTCAGGCGGTGATCCGTTCGGCGAAGGAGGCTGCTGAGGCTGCGGAAGCCCACGCTCGGGAGCGAGCGGCGGCCATTCTCGAAGGCAAACCGGCTCCGCCCGAGCTAAACGTGCAGCCCAGGCTTGCCGCGTCTCAGGCTGGGGACGCGACCAACACGAAGATTTCCATCATGCCGCCGGATGGCTCGACGCTGCGCTACCGCATCGCAGGGCCGATCAGCTTTGGCGCTTTGTTGCAGTTGAAGAGGGATGTCTCCCATCTCCCGGGCGTCAGCGCTGTCAACGTCTCTCCTGCTGAAGATGGGGAAGCCATCCTGTCTCTGCATGCCCAGGACTCCGCAGACGTCTGGCAACAGCTGCAGACCTTGCCGAGTCGCGAGGTCGGAAGGTGAGCGACCGTCCATCCGTCCTGATCGTGAGCCAGGATGCCGAGCTCGGCAAGCTCAATGCCGCGCTCCAGGCCGAGCGAATCCTCGTCGATACGGCAGAAACCGTTGCTGATGCCGAGTGGTTTGTGCGCGACCACCCGAACGCGCTATGCGTCATCGACGGGAAGCTCCCCGCGAGCGTCGCATTCCAGACGTATGAGCTCGCTCATGCGTCCGACACGCGCACCGCGATCATGCTCGTAACACCGGAGACGGCGGAGCAGTTCGACGTAAGCGGTGCTGGGCCAACCAACGACGAATGCATCCCTCGATCTTCGACTGTCGAGCAAATCGTTTTGCGGCTCAAGGCCGTGATGATCCTGTCGGGCTTCGACGTAGCGATAGCGCCCGCGGCGGCGCGGAACGGGACGGCCCACGAGTCGCCGGGGTCTCATCGAGGCAAGGTCACAATGGTCTTCTCCGCCAAAGGCGGCGTCGGGAAAACAACGATCGCGGTGAATGCGGCCGTCGCTCTTGCCCGGATGGGCCACTCGACGTTGCTCGTGGACGCGGACCTCTACTTCGGGGACGCATCGATCCTGTTGAACGTGGTGAGCAAGCGGAGCCTGATGGACCTTGCAGACGTTTACCAGGTCGATGGGGCATCGGTTCAGCAGCTCATGGTCAACCATGAGTCGGGCCTCTCCGTCCTGAGCAGCCCGCCGGAAATGGAGCGGGTTGAAACCCTGAGCAGCGACATCATCGTCAGCGCGATCTCAGCGGCTTCCTACAGTTTCGAACACGTGATAGTGGATACGCACTCCTCCTTCGACGAGACAAACCTGCAGCTCATGGATCTCGCGGACCGCATCGTTCTCGTCACGACACCGGAGGTGGGCGCAACCTTCAACACCGCCAGGTTCGTGGGTTTAACCGACACGCTCGGTTATCGCGACAAGCTGATGCTCGTCCTCAACCGTGCGGAAAGCGGCATCAACCAGGACGCGGTTGAGAAAAACCTCGGCACTCGCGTCGAGGCGACCGTCGTGAGCGCCGGAAAGCGCGCAGTGAGCGCAGCCAACCGGGGCGTGCCACTGGTCATCGAGGACGCACGCAACGAACAGCGCATCACTCGGGACCTCGGTCAAATCGCCTCGCTGATTGCGGGCGAACAGCCGCATTCCTCGACCTCGGGCGAGGCGAAGAGTTGGCTCTTCGGTCGCAAGCTCGCCTTATCTTCAGCCCGGAGCGCATAACGTCATGCCGGTGGCGAGCGAGAGCGAGCGAGAACAGGCACGCCTCGCCGAGGAAATCGAACGTCGCAACGCGGAGGTGGAGCGCCTCATGGAAGAACGTGACCGGCTCCGAGAAGAAGCGAAGACGATCGTTGCCGAGGCGAACAGCACCGCCGAGGGAGTCATTAACGAGGCTAACGCCGCCGCCCAGGGCGTCATCAGTGAAGCCAACGCCAGGGCTGCACGCTTGGTCGCGGAAGCGCAACAGAACGGGGAAGCCATGGTCAACCGGCTCCGCGACGAGGCCGCCGCTATCGTGAGCCGAGCGCTCGGTGACTTGACTGCCCTCGAAGCCACGATCTCCGACGCCCTGCAAGCTGCCGCGCGCGCGAGCGTGGATGAACCCGCGGCCGCCGGTCGGTTGGCATCCGAAGGGGAAGCTCCACGGGCGCTCACACTTCAGGAAGAAGCATCGCCTGAGCCAGCGGGAGAGCCGGGCCCATTCCAGTGGCTCCGCACCGCGCTGGCCGGCCGTGACGCTTCGCCACGGAAGGAATCATCCGATACCGCGGGCGGTATGCCCTTCCCCGACGGTGTTGCTTCTTTGCATCCAGAAACGGGCGGGGACCCAGCTCAGCAGGACTCGAGCGACGAGGACATCTTCGTCACGCGACTCGTCATACACCCCTCTTTCACCGCGGACGAGCGCCACCAGCTACAGGAACGAATCAGAGGTTTTACGGGGATTCAGCGAACTAGCCTCGGCGCCGTCGACGATGACTTCTTCGAGCTGCTGGTCACCCATCAGCTGTTCACCAGCATGCTCGGCAGCCTCCTTACCGCGGCTGGCGAGCACATTCGCCTTATCGCCCGGCACGATGACAGCCTGGAAATCGAGGTGACAGCGCTGGACTGGGTGCGCGAAGGCGCCGTGGAAGCCGGTCGAGGGCTCCATGGCTAATCCCTGGGTGGCGCGGTACACGCCCACCTGCCTCGTGACCGGCCAGATCGATCCAGCGGGAAGACGGCTGAGTGACCATTTGAACGACCCGGTGACGGGCTTCGTCCCGGTCCACAACGTTACGTACTACGATTTGTTGAGCGACGACGCTTCGGCCTCACAGGCAGTCGCGCTCACCTTACGCAAAGAGGCGGTCCACCTCGTTGTCCCCGAGGATTCCCCCGACCCACTACGACCTCGAGTGCGAACGGACACCCTGCCGATTATGCTGGGGTTCTCTGTGTACCAGGTACGCGGACGATTCCATCGCCAGTCGGGCGATTCCACCCAGCTTGTCGAGCTGTTCGCCAACTCGGGGACGCGCAACTTCTTCGCGGTCTCCGAGGCCGAGATCCACTACCTGCCGAACGCCCGCTTCGACGTCACCGTCCCGCTCGTCCTGGTGAACACGCGACAGCTGGAGTTCTGGGCGCTGCAGGGGGAAGACTAGAGCGCGGGAACCGGTCGCATTGACCTGGACTCTTCGAGGCGCGCTCGCTGTCCCGCGTTCCGAGCAGGAGCAGCAAGGCGTCGGGCGAGGCTTTCCTCCTGCCACTGAAGCTCGCGTGCGAGGATTTGAATCGCCTCTCTCCGATAGCGATACAACGTGCTCTCACTTATGCTGTGGCGCAGGGCTATCGCCCTCGTCGGCAGTTCCTGAAGGTATTCCTTAGCCAGGATCTGGAACTGAAGTGTGTCCGGTCCGCAGCCGACCACGGAATCGGCAGCCCCTGAATTCAGCTGCTGTATTGCATCGTTGACGAGACGGCGAAGCGCCCGCGCCTGCTCGAGTGGCGTGAGCTCGCCCAACTGGCTGTCGGTCCGTGCCGCGTGGGCCGCGGCCATGCTGTACGGCAGATGCGCGATGAGTGCGCAGGAGGACAGCGCTCCTGGCCGGTTCAGCGTGCGCAAGGCCTGTTCGATGAGAGGGACTAACTCGTCCAGCTGCACGGTAGCTTCCGCTCCGCCAGGAGGAGAAATGCTGGAAGAGCTGTGCATCCGTGCGGCTAGCCCGATCGGGATTCCAAGAAGCCATCTCGAATTCCACATCGCCTGGTACTCCTTCACTGAGGCCCACCTGAGGGCGTTTTGAAAGCTTGAGCTCACCTTGGTGGCGGAGACTACTGATGGATATCGGTCGAGAACGCGCTGCCGCCGATGAGCGAGGCATGCTGGGGCGTGCCGGCAGCGTCAGCAGAGAGCGAGCCAGCGCCCTCGTTGAATCGCCAGTGCCCCACGAGTCCCACGGGCGAGCCGATGAGCTCGCTCCGGAAGGTTGCGTTGATCTCGACCGAATTGCGCGCGACGTTCCACACCCGTACGTCGTCGAGCTTTCCCCGCCAGTAGTCTCCGGCCGCACCGCTCCGGCCGATGATCAGCGGCAGTGCATTGCCGCTGCCGACCGAGGCGAGAACGCTCTGAGCACGCTGCGTTCCATCAACGTAGATCGTGAGAGTGCGGGTGGTGGCCTGGAAGGTGGCAGCGAAGTGATGCCACGTATTGGGCGTGACGCCGCCGCTCACCAGGTTGTAGGTCAGCACGTGGGCCGAGCCGCCGGAGCGGAGACCGACCGTGAGCAGGTTTGCGCCGATCGAGGCGAAGTAGGGCACCTCAGAGCCGCTGATATCGCCCTTCGTGAGGATTCGAGCACGCGGATGGTTGTAGGTCGGGTTCTCGTCCTTGAACCAGGCCTCGATCGTCCAGCCTCCCGTGCCGCTCAGGTCTGGGGCGTGCGGGGCTTCCGCGTAAGCGGTCGTCCCGTTGAGAGCCAGACTAAGCGCCCCCCCGGCTCCTCCCGGGGCTGGTGGTGTAACCGTCACCGTTGGGGTGGTTGTCGGGGTTACGGTGGACGTTGGGGTGCGAGTGGCAGTCGCTGTTGGCGTGCCCGTCGCAGTCTGCGTCGGGGTTGAAGTGATCGGCCCACCCGGCGTGTTGGTAGGCGTCGGCGTAGCCGTGGTAGTTGGCGTGACCGTCGGCGTTGGCGTGGTAGTTGTCGGAGAGGGAAGCGCGGGTCCACCCGGCCACGTGTACTCGTACACGCGCTCGTTGAAACTCGCCCCATATAGCCGTATCTGGCCGTCGTTCCGGCCGTCGCCGTAGTGCATCCCGTACATGTAGCCGGAGCCGCCGCCGAGCGTCGCAACGGTCCAGGTGCCGCCGCTGTAGCTGAACTCATAGCAGTTGCCGTTGCCCGCGGCGGAGTAGACGCGCTGAACGCCATCGTTTCGGCCGTCCAGGACGTAGGCGTGCACGAGAGTGGTCGGGATCGCGGTGTTGATGTCTGTAAACGTCCAGGCGCTTCCGCTCCACGTGAACTCTCGGATGAGCCCCGAGGCTGCCGCCGAGTAGACGCGCATCACCCCGTCATTACGGCCCGCCCCGAGACTGACGTTGCGGATGTCGCCGTTGTCCCCCATGGGCGCCAGCGTCCACGCTCCACCCGAGAAGCGGCCCTCGTAGGTGCCGCTCGCCGTTGATGCGACGTACAGGTAATTCCTGCCGGCGCCTCGGCCCGGACCGAGGTAGATCCCGTGCGCGAGCCCGCTCGTGACGTTGCCGAAGTACAGCTCATCGAAGGAGCTGCCATTCCACGTGTACTCGATCGCGTAGCGGCCTCGTACGGCGTACAGGCGATTTTGCCCGTCGCCACGGGCGTCTCCGACGACTGCATGCAAGCAGTACTCGTTCGGAGCGGATGGAGCTCCGACTGTCCGTTGCGACCAACCCCCGTTGTAAGAGATCTCATACAGCTCCCCATCGAGGCTGCACACGTAAAGACGATTCAGTCCATCGTCGCGGCCGGGGCCGATCCCCATGTTGTGGACCTCGACCCCCGCCGGCGACCCGCCAATATCCAGGCCTGAGCTCCACGCAAAGCCGTTCCAGGAGAACTCGAACACCCTTCCGGAATTCACCGTGCCGACGTAGAGCCGGTTCGTCCCGTCGTTGCGGAGCTGGCCGACGCGTGCCGTGTTGTTGCCGCTTCCCGTCGTCCCGGCAGTGGCGACCGACCAGACGGGGCTGGCGCGCACGAGCAGCGCTGCCGCTCCGATATGGGTCATTCCGTTGCCCGTACCGCTCACGGTCACGACGTAGTCACCGACAGGGCTGGCGCTTGCCATCTGGACGTTTGCGGTCCCGACCACACCGGGCGGAAGAGGATTCGGCGTGAACGACCCGATTGCTCCTGACGGAAGGCCAGCGATCGATAAGGTCAATGGGCTGGCGAAGCCATTCATCGGGGTTACCTGAACGCTGTAGGCGGCTGCGTTGCCTGCCGTCACACTCTGCGTGTTTGGGGAAGGGCTGAGGGTGAAGTCCGGCTGGTCCGTCACAACGAGCACCACGTTCTGGGTCCGCGTAGCGCCCGCGGCCGTGGCGGATAGCATGAGCGTGTAGGTTCCGGGCGCCGGGGTACCGTCGGCGGTCACTGTCAGCGACGCCTTTCCCTGGTGGGGGAGGGGATTGGGACTGTACACAGCAGTGATCCCCTGGGGCAGGCCAGCCACGGAGAGCGCCACGTCTGCGCTCGTGAATCCAGTCGCAAAGGTCACCGTTGCTTCGTACCCAACGCTGCCGGTCAGGCCGATCGTCTGGCTCGCCGGCGACGCTGAGAGCGAAAAGCCGGCGCTGGGAGGAACTGGCGTCGGCGTTGGTCCCGTGGGTGGTGCGAGGGGCGGAACGTCCGGCGAAAAGACGGCGCCACCAAGCAGGGTGACGTCCTGCGGACTTCCTGCGCTATCGGCAGCGGTCGCTCCGCTGCCCTCGTTGAATCGCCAGTTCCCGGCGAGCCCGGCCGGCGTGCCGCTGAGCTCGCTCCCGAAGCTCGTGCTGATCTCCGCGGCACTGCGCGTTACGTTCCAGACGCGCACGTCGTCGAGCTTTCCTCGCCAGTAGTCTCCAGCTACACCGCTGCGCCCGATGATCACGGGCAGCGCGTTGCCGCTGCTGGCCGAGGCGAGCGACCCCTGTGCGCTCTGCGTGCCATCGATATAGATCGTGAGGACGCGAGACGCGGCCTGGAAGCTGGCCGCGAAGTGGTGCCAGACATTGGGCGTAACGCCGCCATTCGCCAGGTTGTAGGTCACCGCATGGGCCGAGCCGCCGGCACGGAGTCCGACCGTCAGCAGGTTTGAGCCAATCGAGGCGAAGTAGGGCACTTCAGAGCTGGAGATATCGCCCTTCGTGATGATCCGAGCGCGGGGGTGGTTGTAGGTAGGGTTCTCGTCTTTGAACCAGGTTTCAATGGTCCAGTCGCTTGTCCCGCTCAGCTCTGGTGCGTGCGGCGCCTCGGCGGAGGCCGTCGTGCCATTGAAGAGCAGGCTCGTGCCGCCGGAGGTTTGAGCCTGAGCGCGAAAAACCGGTAGCAGGCTCAAGCCCACAGCTGACAGCGCAAGGATCGCGAGGATGCGAGCTCTGGAGTTCAGTCGCCGGGGTGTGCTGCAAAATGCTGACCGCGTCATTGTCCGCTCTCCTTCGTCGAAGTGCGGACAAATTAGTCGTCGCCCAGGCCATCTCCATGTGCAAGGCTACGGGGTCTCTTGCGCATTCCGGATTGCACATTGTTCGAAGTGCGACCCCTCGACCATGCACGTGCATTGCACGTTCCGGGCCGAGGAGGCAGCAGGGGAGAATAGGCTCAGGCTCGAGGATCGTCGGCAGAGGAACCGTCACATAGCCCGTATTCTGCCGCCCAGACGGCGACCTGCGATCGGGAGCCGAAGCCGAGCTTATTCAGAATGTGCTCGACGTGGTTGGCGGTCGTGCCTCTGCTTATCACCAACTGTTCGGAGATTTCGGGGTTCGAATACCCACGCGCGATCAGGCATGCCACCTCCCGCTCCCTCGGGGTCAGACGGTCGCGCTCCCGTTCCGCGTCGGACTTCCGTGGCGTGACGGCGCGCCCGGGCCCCTTCCAGCGAACGGCGCGGTTAGCTGCCACCGGTCGCGAGAAGCCCGGCAAGTCCAGCTCGCCCAGATCCTCGGTCTCGACGAGCGACTCTACCGCTATTCGAACCCGCTGCCCGATCAGGACCCGGCCGGGCTCGGCATGCTGGCACAGACTCTCGGCGAGGGTCATGACCGTACCGATCGCCCCGTAGTCCATTCGGCCCTCGAACCCGATGGGTCCCAGGGTCGCGAATCCCAGGGCAATCCCCGCGACGAACTCGAGCTCGTACCCGAGCCTGTGCCAGCCGTGGCTCAGACCTCCGACTTCATCACGCATTTCCAGGGCAAGCCGCACAGCTTGTTGCGCAGGGTCCGGGCACGGCAGAGGGTCGTTGAAGAACACGGTGATCTGGTCGCCAGCAAACCGGTCGACGGTTCCACCGAAGGTGAAAACCAGATTTCCGAGAGCCGCGTGGTACTGGTGAAGAACCCGCATTACCTCTTCGGGTTCAGCGCGCTCGGAAAACGCAGTGAAGCCCCGTAAGGCCGCGGCGACCACGGTGATCTCGCGGCGGTGGCTGTGCAGAACGTCTTCGCCTGAAGAGATCAGCAGCTCGGCAACCTGCGGCGGAAGGAAACGACGGAGGCGGTTGAGCCCCTCGAGCTCGCGCAATTGCTGCTGGACACGCTCCTCGAGGCCGCGGTTGAGCTCGGCGAGCTCGCCCGCCTGCGCTTCGAGGCTTCGATTGAGATCAGCGAGCTCGGCCGTTTGGGACTCAATCGTATCGTGATACTGTTTGATCCGCAGAAGCGATTTCACCCGGCCCACGAGCTCGGCGGGGTTGAAAGGCTTGGTGACGAAGTCGTCAGCGCCCGCCTCGATGGCCCTCAGCTTCTCCTGATCTGCGAATGCCGTGATCATGACTACGGGGAGAAATCGGGTCGCCGGGTCCTCGCGGAGGCGGCGGCATACCTCGAAGCCGTCCATGTCGGGCATCACGACGTCGAGCAGCACGAGGTCCGGTCGTTCCCGGGCCACGACGTCGAGCGCCTCTTGCCCCGACCTTGCATGAAAAACCTCGTATTCCGCCCGCAGGGTCGTGTTGAGCAGCCGGACATTCGCTGGCGTGTCATCTACGACAAGAATTCGAAACTGAGCCATCTCACGTATCCAATGTTCGACGGTCGCAGAACCGACGCACCTGCTCGCTCAGCTCGTTCACGTCCACGGGCTTCGTCAAATAGGCATCGAAGCCAACCGCTGCAAATCGGTCGCGATCTTGCTTCAAGGCCAGGGCCGTGAGCGCGAGGACGGGGATCCCGCTCGTCTCCGGCTCCGCGCGTAAGCGCAGCAACGCCGCGGCGCCGTCCATCCCGGGGAGTTGGAGGTCCATGAGGATCACTGACGGCCTCTGCTCCACAGCCAGAGCAATTCCTTCTTCAGCCGTGCTAGCGCCGCTGGTCCGGTAGCCTCGGAACTCGAGGACTTTCTTTACCAGCCTCATATTCGTGTCGTTGTCCTCGATGATGAGTACGAGCTCGCCAGCCACCAGCGGGGTTACGCGACCGGAGTCGGACAGAGCGATCGGACGAGGTTGACTAAGGCGTTGACGTCGAACTCCACTTTCTCGGCCAGGTATGTGATGCGGCCCTCCAGCCGCTGCTTGTCGTCTGCTGTCATGCTCTTTGAAGTGAGAATGATGATCGGGATAGCGCTGGTCGAGTCATTGGACCGGAGGCGCTCTACGACGGTGAAACCATCGACGCCCGGCATGAGAAGGTCGAGGATGATGAGCGACGGGAGCTCTTGTTCGGCAAGCAGGAGGCCCTCTTTTCCTCCGCTTGCCTTGAGCACTTCGTAGCCGTCCGGGCTCAGTATGGTGTCGACGAACTCCAGCACGATCGGGTCGTCATCGATGGCGAGCACCTTCTTGCGTCGGTCGGGGCCGAAAGCAAGTCGACGAAGCGCTGCCAACAGATCCTCGCCGGCAACCGGCTTCACCAGGTAATCAGCAGCTCCCAATGAATAACCCTTCCCCCGCTCATCGAGCATCGACACGATGACGACCGGGATGTCGGCGATACTCGGATCCGCTTTCGCGGCTGCAAGAAAATCCCACCCATCCAGCCCTGGGAGGAGCACGTCCAGCGTAATAGCGAACGGTCGGAGCCGACGAGCGAGGTCAAGCGCCTCTATGCCATTTGACGCCACCGCGACGTCATAACCAGCCTTATTGAGATAGAGCCGCAGAAGGCTGACCGTCCGGGAGTCGTCTTCGACTACGAGAACTGTGGCGCGACTGCCGCCGTCGGGGGGGGAAGCGGTTCGTGATCCTCGCCCCCCACCGCCTCGACTCTCGATCGCTGCGGCAGCGTGAACGTGAACGTGCTACCCTTCCCGACCTCGCTCTCCACCCGGATGCGGCCGCCGTGCAGCTCGACGAACTTCTTAGCAAGCGCGAGGCCGAGTCCCGTGCCCTCCCGCGAGTCAGACCCGCCGTGCGTCAGCTGCTGAAACTCCTCAAAGATCATTTCCTGGTCCTCAGAGCCAATGCCGATCCCGTCGTCGCGGACCGCGACCTGCACTTCCTGGTCTGCCAGGCGCGCCGTTACGTCGATATGGCCGGCAGCCGGCGTGAATTTCACTGCATTCGACAACAGGTTGAAGAGCACCTGTTTGAGCTTGCGCTCGTCCGCTTCTACGACTCCTAGCATCGGCTCCATATCGATCGACACCTTGATGCCCTGGAGGTCTGCGCGGGGTCGGATCATGGTCACGCCATCGGCTATGGCGTCCGGAAGCCAGAAAGTTCGAAGCTCGAGCTCCATGTGTCCTGCCTCGATCTTGGACAGGTCGAGGATGTCGTTGATAAGCGACAGGAGGTGACGGCCAGCGGCAAGGATGTCCTGGGCACACTCCCGTTGTTCCTGGGTGATTTCCCCTGCCATACCCTCCAGAAGCACCTGGGAGAACCCGATGATGGCGTTGAGCGGCGTCCTTAGCTCGTGTGACATGTTGGCCAGGAACTCAGACTTGTGCTGGCTCGCCGCCTCAACCTCCCGCGTCTTCTCTTTCAGCTCGGCCGCGGTGTCCGCCAGCTCCTGCGTGCGCTCGTCGACCTTCTGCTCGAGACTGCCGTAGATCTCCGACAGCTGCGCCGCCATGCGATTGAAGTCGCGCGCGAGCGCTTCGATCTCGTCGCCCGTTTGCACGTCGATCCGGTGGTCGAGCGCGCCGGCCCCGATTCTCGCAGCGCCGGTCTGGAGGGCACGGATCGGCGTCACCATCCGCCGCGCCAGGAACAGGCTGGCAAAGACCGAGATGACCAGGCCTAGCAGGATCAGCAAGGCGGTGCGGACGATGGATGCGCGAACCGGGGCAAAAGCCTCATCGAGTGGCTGCTCCACCAGCACCGCCCACCCCGGTGGGTGGATAGCTGTAAAGGCGGCGAGTCGATCGCCGGCAACAATCGAGCCGGGCGGCAAAACCCTCTCGTTTCTAGACGACAGGGGAACGGGGCGCGGAGGGGATGGGTCTCCATCTCGCACGAGAACCAGCGCCGCCTGCACCTGCGGGGTGCCCGATAAGTCGGTCGGATCGAGGACGCGCGTCAAATCGGGATGAGCGATCAGCTGGCCCCGCGAGTCGACCACGTACGCGTAACCCGCGTGGCCCACCGTGATCCGGGATACGACATCCCAGATGAACTTCAAGTTCACATCGGCGGCTGTCACGCCTCCACCGGACGGACTGTCGGTCATCGCGATGGTGATATATGGCTCCGACCCACCCCGAAAGTAGACGGGCCCAAAGTAGGTCCTACCCCGCCGTGTCTCTACGAATGCAGGCTCGCCAGACCGGTCGATCCCGCTCCCAACTGCATCAGGTTCCAGACGAGAGACGAAAAGCTGCTCGCGCCCCGAGGCATCGATGTATCGAACCTGCGTAATCGCTAGCGCCTCGCGGAGCAACCGCCGGAAATCCCCTCGCTGTCGCTCGATATCTGATCCAGTCACCTCGATGGGCGGACGGATCACCCAGTGAATCTGCTGCTCCATCTCACCTATGAATCGTTCGATCCGGGATCCTGCAGTTACCGCGGTTTCGCGCTGCAACTCGATGGCCGCCTGCTGGCTCTCTCGATATGAGAAGTACATGCTGACGAGGCCGCTCGTGAGCACCGCTCCGCTGACGAGGAAGACGAGAACAACGAAGTACTTGGCGAACAGGTGGCTTCTGGCTGAGCCCTGGATTAGCGAGACGAAATGGCGTCCCATCGACCGCAAGGCCGACGCTCCTAGTCCACCCATTCAGTAACCGCCTCTGCAAGGGAGGGCGGGATCACTACATTCAGCCGTTGCTGCGCATTTCTGTTCACAGCGAAATCGAACTGGGACGCATCTTCTACGGGCAACGCTCCGGGATTCGCGCCCTTCAGCACTTTGTCCACGTAAGCGGCCGCTCGCCGGAACGCCTCAGAACGATTGCCCCCATATGCCAGGAAGGCCCCGTCACGTGCAAAGGACCGTTCCCAGTAGATGTCTGGAAGCGACCTCTCGGCTACGAGCCGAATCAGAAAGGGCCGGTTATTGAAGAACAGCGCGTCTGGCAGGGCGATCAAAGCCTGTGCTCCGTCGGTTAGAGCCTCGTCGAGTGCGGGCTCGAACTCCCCGGGGGAGCTTACGCGCAGCATCACCGCCTCCAGGCCCAAGGCCCGCGCCGCGTCCGGCAAGGTAGCGGCTGAGGCCCCAGCCGGCCCACTCGGGTTCAGCAGTACAGCGACCCGGGTTAACCCGGGAATCGTCTCCTTCAGGATCTCGAGGTGCTTGCCGTGGAGATGTGAGGTCATCAGAGACGTCCCGGTCGCATTGCCGCCCGGGCGAGCGTTGCTTTCCACGATGCCTGAGCCGACCGGATCCGCTAGGCCGGCGAAGACGATCGGCGTGGTGCTGGTCGCAGCCCTGGCCGCGCGCGTTGCCTGGGTGGTCGCCGTGACGAGAACGTCGACGCGCATGTCGAGAAGCTCTTGAACCAATCTCGGGAGCCGATCTTCGTTCCCCTCGGCGAAGCGAAGCTCGACGGAAATGTTCTTGCCTTCCTCCCAGCCGTTTTCCCGCAGCCCGCGGCGAAAGCCATCCACGACCGCGGCTGTAGGCCCCGGCGCACCCGTTTCGAGGTACCCGATGCGAACCGTCTTTCCGGTCGTCTGGCCGGCGGGAGCCGTGCAGCCGATAACGACGGCCGCCAGGTAGAGGTAAGCGGCGAGGATGGCAGCGACCCCCAGCCCATGTCCAATAGAGGGGCAGCGGCCGTAACTTGATCCACGGTCAGTACTTGCCAACATTTTCGTTGCCCGTTTCCTGGCTTCCCCGTCGTTGTCGCCATGTCCCCCTGGCACATATCGAGGATCAGCCATCTGAGCGCGCCACTATGGACCGCTCGGTGAGCACTGTCAATGACGGAGGACGATTAGCACATGTGTAGACGTGCACATTGGGATGCCTATTTCACGCGGGATCGACCGTGGAGCGGGTGACGCGACAGGGGCGGGCTTAGAGCCTCCATCCCTCGAGAAAAGCGCGGCTCTCCCCGACGGCGTCTTCGCTCGTGGGGACGTAGGGGATGATCACGCGGGTGGCGCCCGCCTCGAGGTAAGGCTGGAGCCGCTCGCGAACCTCTTCGCCCGAGGTCGCGGCGATCGTGGGCAGGTTCTCGACGAGGGTGTCGGAGACGGCCGCCTGAGCCGCCCTGAACCCGCCGCGCGCGTACTCGTCCCGGACGTGTTGCGATTCTGCGCCGAATCCCATCTGGGCGATCAGGTCGCTGTAATGGTCGGCCAGATTGTAGAAGGTCAGCACCTGGCGGAGCTTCGCCTGCGCCTTCTCCCGATCGGGATTGACGCAGACGCGCACCTTGAACACGTAGTCGATGCTCGCCGGATCGCGGCCGGCCTCGATTGCTCCATCCCGCACGCGGCCGATGATCTCGCGGATCATTGGCGGATTCGCCATGTTGATGATGATGCCGTCCGCCATGCGGCCGGCCAGGCGGGTCGTCTGCTCGCCAAGGCCCGCGAAGTAGATCGGAACGTCCGGATGGTTCGGCTTCCAGGAAAGCTTGAAGCCCGACACCTGGTGGATCTCGCCCTCGTAGTCCACGCGCTCGCCGGCCGCCGTCTGGCGGACGACCTCCGCGTACTCCCGGATGCGCCGGATCGGTCGGTCGAACGTCCCACCATGCCAGGCCGCTATCGTCTTGTTCGCCACGCCAAGCCCGAGCAGAACGCGCCCATCCGACAGGTCGTTCAACGTCGCGGCCTGGATGCCGAGGGTCACCGGGCTCCGGCCGTAGATGTGGTAGATGGCCGTGCCGAGCTTGATGGTGCGGGTGCGCGCCGCCATGGCGGATAGCAGAACGATCGGGTCGGTGCTGTTCGACTCGCCCTTCCAGACCGCCTCGAAGCCGTGGTCCTCGGCGAGCTGCGCCAGCTCGACCGTGCCAGCCGCGGGGTAGAACGCGCCGGAGTCGAACTCCACGTCATAGCGCATGCCCGGCAACTCCCCTATCGCTGGCGGCGAGGGTAGCACTTTCCCCTGCCTCGGCCAAACATGATAATGGCGTGAGCCGCCCCCCATTTCGCCTGGTGGAGGCAGAGTCTAGAGATGCCCGTGAAACCTGGATGGGAGGGGCGCTTCTACGAGGACTTCGAGGTCGGCGACGTGTACCGCTCGCGGATCGGCCGCACGGTGACGCAGGCAGATAACATCTGGTTCACGCTGCTCACCAACAACACCAACCAGATCCACTTCAACCAGCATTACGCGGAGCGGACCGAGTTCGGGCGTCCCCTCGTGAACAGTGCGCTCACCCTGGCAGTCGTGGCCGGCCTGGGCGTGGCGGATACGAGCGAGAACGGGTTCGCGCTGGGCTGGGATGAGATCAAGCTCCCCAACCCGCTGTTCGAGGGCGACACGATCTACTCGGAGAGCGAGGTGCTCGACGCGCGGGAGTCGAAGTCGCGGCCGCAGTGGGGCATCGTGAAGTTCCGCACGCGCGGCATCAAGCAGGACGGGACGGTGGTGATGGAGTACACGCGGAGCGTGATGGTGTGGAAGCGCGCGCAGGCACCTGGGATAAACAGCTTCCCCGAGCCGAAGGCCAATGGCTGAGCCGGCGCTCACCGGTGTGAAGGTCGTCGCCTTCGAGCAGGCGGCGGCCGGGCCGTTCGGCACGCACATCCTCGCGGACATGGGTGCCGACGTCATCAAGATCGAGCGGCCCAAAGTCGGCGACCTCGCACGGGGCTGGGACGCCGCTCTGGCGCCTGGCATCTCCTCGGCCTATGCCTGGCTGAACCGGCGGAAACGAAGCGTTACCGTCAACGTGCGCAAAGAGTCCGGTCGGGCGATTCTGCGGCGGCTCGCCGAGGCGGCGGACGTATTCCTCTGCAACTCGGCGCCGGGAGTCGCGGAGCGACTCGGAGTCGGCTACGATGCGCTCGCTTCCGCCAACCCCCGCCTGATCTATTGCGCGCTCACCGGGTACGGCGTCGATGGGCCATACCGCGACGTGAAGGCCTACGACCTGCTGATTCAGGGCGAGGCCGGCATCCTGGCAACAACCGGCTATCCAGATGCCCCTGCCAAGGTCGGCATACCGGTAACGGATATCGCGGCGGGGATGTACGCGGCGCTTGGCATCGCCTTCGCCCTTTACCAGCGCGAGAAGACAGGGAGAGGCCAGTTCATCGACGTCTCAATGTTCGAGGCGACCCTCTCCTGGCTCGGCTACTTCCCTCACCACTTCTGGCACCAGGGAGAAGAGGCCGAGCGGGTCGGGATGCGCCACCATTACGTCGTGCCCTACGGCCCCTACCTGGCGAAGGATGACAAGTACGTCAATCTGTCGGTCGCGACGCAGCGGGACTGGGAAGTGTTCTGCGAGCAGGTCGTCGACCGGCCCGACCTGCTCGCAGACGAGCGGTTCTCCGACGTGCCCGCGCGCCGCAAGAACCGAGGAGTCCTGGAGCGTCTGGTGGAGGAGATCTTCCTCGAGCGCGACTCGGAGGACTGGCTGGATCGTCTCCAGAAGGCGGACCTCGGGTACGGCCGCGTCCGCAACATCGCTGAGGTGCTGGCGCATCCCCAGGTCGCGGCGCGCCGGATCATTCGCGAGATCGACTCGCCGATCGGCCGCATTCCGACGATCGAGAGCGCCCTTCGCCTATCGGACAGCCCGATCGCGGAGGGACGGCTCCCGGATCTCGGCGCTGACACCGAGGCGGTACTGCGCGAGGCTGGTTACACAGAGGAGGAGATCGGGCGTTTCAGGAGCGAGGGAGCGATATGAAAGACGAAAGTGGATTTCTCCACTAACGAGGATCACCAGGCGATCCGCGCCGCCGTGCGGGATCTCTGCGCCGCGTTTCCCGACGCCTACTGGCGGGACCTCGACCGAAAACGTGAGTACCCCGAGGCGTTCGTCAAAGCCCTTACCGAGGGCGGATGGCTGGGGTGCTTGATCCCGACCGAGTATGGCGGCTCGGGACTGGGGATCACCGAGGCCTCGATCATCCTCGAGGAGATCAACCGCAGCGGTGGTAACGCGACCGTGGCGCACGCTCAGGTGTATGTCATGGGCACGCTGCTGCGGCATGGCTCCGCGGAGCAAAAGAAGCGATACCTTCCGCGCGTGGCCAGCGGCGAGCTCCGGCTGCAGACGTTTGCCGTCACGGAGCCGAACGCCGGATCGGAGACGACGCGCATCGAGACCACGGCCGTTCGCCAGGGCGACCACTACGTCGTTAACGGCCAGAAGGTGTTCATCTCACGCGCGCAGCACTCAGACCTGATGCTCCTGCTCGCGCGCACGACCCCATATCCGGAGCTGGAGGACAAGACGCGCGGGCTCAGCGTCTTCATCGTGGACATGAAGGCCGCCGTCGCGGCCGGCCAGATCACGATCCAGCCGCTCGATCTCATGATCAACCAGCATACGACGCAGCTCTTCTTCCAGGACCTGGAGGTGCCCGCCAAGAACCTCGTTGGCGAGGAGGGCCTGGGCTTTCGCTACATCATCGACGGTTGGAACGCCGAGCGGATTCTCATCTCGGGCGAGGCGATCGGCGACGGTCGCTGGTTCGTGGATCGCGCATCCCGGTACGCCAGCGAGCGCGTCGTCTTCGGACGTCCCATCGGCTCGAACCAGGGAGTGCAGTTTCCGATCGCACAGGCGTATGCGCGGATCGAGGCGGCGGACCTGATGCGTTACAAGGCGGGCTGGCTGTTCGACAGCGGCCGGAGCTGCGGAGCGGAGGCGAACATGGCGAAGCTCCTCGCCAGCCAGGCATCCTGGGAAGCGGCGAATGCGGCGCTCGACGCCCACGGCGGATATGGCTTCGCCGTGGAGTTCGACATCGAGCGCAAGTTCCGCGAGACGCGCCTTTTTATGACGGCGCCGGTGAACAACAATCTCGTGCTCGCCTACCTGGGCCAGCACGTGCTCGAGATGCCACGTTCGTATTAGAGGGTAGCATGGACATTTTTCGCTCGCTCATGTTCGTGCCCGGCAACAGCGAGAAGATGCTCACCAAGGCCATCGGCCTGGAGAACCTCGACGCCGCGATGTTCGACCTCGAGGACGGAGCGCCGCCCGATCAGAAGGACGTCGCGCGCGAGCTGGTGGCCGAGATGCTCGGTCGGCCCGCGGGCGGTCCCCGCCGGTACGTCCGCATCAATGCCATCGCCACCGACCGCATGGAGGCGGACCTGCACGCCGTCGTTCGCCCCGGCCTCGAGGGGCTCGTCCTGCCGAAGGTGGAGCGCGCGGACGAAGTGCAGCTTGTCGATCGCCTGCTGGAGGAGCAAGAGCCGCGGGCCGGCGTGCCCTCCGGGGGCGTCGGCTTGATCGCGGCCGTCGAGAGCGCCGTCGGTCTGCTCAACGCGGCCTCGATTGCCGCCGCCAGCCCGCGGATGGTCGGCCTCATGTTCGGCGCCGAGGACTTCGGCCTCGACCTCGGCCTGCCCACGAATCGCGAGGGCGAGGCCAGAGAGCTGATCTATGCGCGATCGGCGATGGTCGTCGCTGCGGCCTCAGCCCACGTGCAGTCGATGGATGGGGTGTGGCCGGACATCCACGATTTCGACGGCGTCCGGCGCGACGCGGTCCAGGCGCGGCGGCTCGGCTTTTCGGGAAAGTCGACCTTCCACCCGGGACAGATCGACATCATCAACGAGGTGTTCAGCCCGAGCGCTGCGGAAGTCGAGCACGCGCGGCGGGTCGTCGATGCGTTCGAGGAAGCGCAGGCCGCCGGCCAGGGCGCAGTCGCCTTTGGCGGCCAGCTGATCGATCTGCCGATCGTAGAGCGCGCGCGTCGCGTTCTGCGCCTCCACGAGGCGACGCAGGGAGGACGGTGATGTCCGATCCGAGACGAGTGCGCCTGCGCGAGCTTCTCGGTGGCGAGCGCATCGTGGTCGCGCCCGGTGCGTACGATGCGCTCGGCGCGCGCCTCATCGAGCAAGCGGGTTTCGACGTCGTTTACATGACGGGGTCGGGCGCAGCGAACAGTCTGCTGGGGCAGCCCGACCTCGGACTCACAACCATGACCGAGATGGCGAACCAGGCAGCCCGCATCTGTGCCGCGACGGCCCTGCCCGTCGTGGCGGACGCCGACACCGGCTACGGGGGCCCATTGAACGTACGGCGCACCGTTCAGGAGTACGAACGCGCCGGCGTCGCCGGGCTGCACATCGAGGACCAGGTCTTTCCGAAGCGATGCGGCCATTTCGAGGGCAAGCAGGTCATCCCCACCGAGGAGATGGTCGGAAAGATTCGCGCCGCGTTGGCAGCGCGCACCGATCCGAACCTGGTTATCATCGCGCGCAGCGATGCCGCGGCCGTCGAGGGCATGGACGCAGCGCTGCGGCGCGGGCATGCCTACGAAGACGCCGGCGCCGACATGCTGTTCATCGAGGCGCCGCGCGCGGTCGACGATCTGCGCGCCATCGGTCGGTCGTTTCACGTGCCACTCGTTGCGAACATGGTCGAGGGTGGAGCGACGCCGCTTCAGCCCGCTGCCGAGCTCGAGGCGATGGGCTTCAAGCTCGTTCTCTATGCTGGCGCGCTCCTTCGCACCGCGGCACTGGCGATGCAGCAAACGCTGGACCATCTGCGCGCGACGGGCAGCACGATCGGTATCGAGGGCCGGCTCATCGGCTTCGAAGAGCGCGACCGCATCACCGATCTGGATGATATGCAGGCCTGGGCCGACGAGTTCGCGCCGAATCCGGTGCGGCTCGGCTAGCGCTAAAGTCCCCTCGGCCTTCGTCAGCTACCCCTTGGCGACGAGCAGCTCGACTTTGCGCTCGCCGAGCTCCCGATAGCCCGTGTCCGTGACGACCAGGCTCGTGCCGCCGAGCAGCGTGTCATCCGAGTCCGGCGCGACGAGCGTCGGCGAGATGCTGTAGATCATCCCAGGCGTTAGCACGAAGTTTCTCGGCCCATCCGCCTTGAAGGCGGGGCCCGGAAACTCCGGGACGTCGATGCCGTATTGGTGCATCTGCGAATGCGTCGATGATCGGAAGCCTGTCTGCCGACATGCCTCCTGGTACGCCTTTTGGAGATCGTTGTGGGTGACACCCGCGCGCACCTTCCGCAGGACTTCATCCCGGACCTGCAGCACGGCGTCGAACATCTGGCGGTGCATCGGCTTTGGCTCGCCGAAGGAGATCTCCTGGTCGCTGTGGCCGGCGTAGTGCCCGTACTCCGCGTGCGCGGTGAGCGTGCCGATGTCGCCGGGCTGGATGCGGCGGTTCATGCTGAGATGCACGAGCACCGGGTTCTGCTTGGGAACAGAGCCGAAGTTGAAACCGAAGCTCGAGTCGAGGTCGCCGCCCGCGGCCCACATGGAGCGGATGCCTTCCTGCACCACGTTCACGCCGAGCATACCGGGCCGCGCCGCCTCGAACACTCCGTCGATCCCCGCGTCGAACACCCGGTTCGCCTGCTCGATCATCGCGACCTCTTCGGCGCTTTTGATCGTGCGCAGGTCGAGAAAGATGTCGCCGATGTCGACAATGGACGCCTCGGGGAGCGCCGAGCGAAGCTGCGCGTAGAACGCCTGGCCGATATCCGATTCGACGATGCCGATGGTGCCCTTCTCCAGCCGCAGCTCCTTCACGCGGTCGATGATGGGCGAGGCGTCGTTCCCCGGCCGCACGTCTTTCACCCAGTCCTGCGACTCGGCGACCACCGAAGCGGGGATGTCCGCCAGGTGACGTGAGTTGATCGCAACCATGATCGGCAGGTCAGCGGTCGGCAACAGGCCGGTCCGCTCTCCCGGGATACCGTTGGTCAGGTAGAACAGGTTCGTCCTGCTGACGACGACGCCGTCCACTCCACGCTCGCGGAGGCGTTCGCGGACGGCGACGTAGCGGCGGTCGCGCTCGCGCAGAGAGATCGTCGGTCGGTTGTCTACTGTCTGGGCCATCAGCTGCCTCCTTGATCTGGGGGGCTGGGGGCTGCGCCCCCAGCGACTATGATGCACTCGCCGCAATGGTACTACTCTGTCAACTGAATTCAGCCCCGAAGTACTGGAGGCTCCGTGCTCTTTATCGACAACCCCACGGTATCGAAGCTGCTCGACATGAAATCCACCCTCGACGCCCTCGAGGTGGGATATCGCGACCTGGCGAAGGGCGACGCGATCTTTCGACCCCGCATCGACGTCTACTTCCCGAACGAGACGCCGGATGGCTACTACCGCTGGGGCACGATGGAGGGCGCCTCGCGATCGCTCGGCGTCTTCGCCATCCGCATGAAGTCCGACATACTGACCTGGCCGGACGGCCTCACCGAGGAGAAGTACTGCGTCGAGCCGGGCACCTTCTGCGGCCTGATCATGCTCTTCAGCACGCGCAATGGCGAGCCGCTGGCGATTATCAACGACGGAATCCTGCAGCACATGCGCGTAGGTGGCTGCGCTGGGTTGGGCGCCAAGTATCTGGCGCGGGAGGACGCCGCGGTGGTCGGTATGTTGGGCTCAGGAGGGATGGCCCGCACCTACCTGGAGGCATTCAACGCGGTGCGACGCATCCAGCGAGTCAAGGTGTATAGCCCGACCCCAGCACACCGAGAAGCCTACGCCGAGGAGATGAGCGAGCAGCTCGGCATCCCGATCGAGGCGAAGTCGTCGCCCGAAGAGGTCGTCCGCGACTCGGACATCGTCTCGACCTGTACCGACTCGCTCCAGCCCGTCGTAACAGACATGGGCTGGATCGGCAAAGGTTCGCACCTGACGACTGTGCGGGCTACCGAGTGGCCGATGGAAGTGTTGAAGATCGCCGACTACACGGCGAAGCTCGGCCGCAACACGCTCACCGCGCTCGACGAAGGCATGACGCGCATCCATGGCACGGCTTCGCTAGTAGCGGGCCAGCCCGAGGAGCAGGCACGAATCCCAAACCCCGAAGAGGACACGTACAAGGGCCAGTACGAGTCGCTGGTCGACCTCATGGTGGGCAAGTCGAGGGGTCGGCAGAGCCCCGACGACATCACCTACTTCATCAACGCGGGCACCCAGGGCTTGCAGTTCGCGGCGGTCGCCGGGCGCGTCTACCAGCTAGCGAAGGAGCGGGGCCTCGGGCGCGAGGTGCCGACGGATTGGTTCTTGCAGGATATTCGGGACTGAGTGCCCGGGTATTCCTAAACTTCGACGAGTTCTGCCCAGGATTGCGGATGCGGAACCGGCTCACGCTCAAGACGTAGGCCCTCGATGTGGAAGGAAATAGCCCCGCGGATGTTCTCCTTGACCTCATCCAGCGTGGCTCCCGTCGCCACGCAACCTGGTAAGTCCGGAACGTACGCTGCGTAATTCTCAGGAGCCTTCTCGTACACAACGGTGTATTTCATGACGTTCCCTCAGCCTTGAGTCCGGCCTGCTTCAAGATGCTGTTCCACGTCCCCGGCGGCAACTGATCGCCGGGGCGGCCAGGAACAGTGACCAAGCCAGGCTTCGACTGGTGCTTGAACTGCCGATGGCTTCCGCGAGTTCGTACCAGGAACCAACCATCCTGTTCGATCAAACGGATGGCCTCCCCGACTTTTGGCATACAGCTCTGGCTATGTTACGCGAGGTACTTACGGCAGGTTTCTAAAACACTTGTTCTAGGAGGAAGGTCCCCGATACAATAGCCACACCATGGACCCGTTGAGCACCTTCCATCCGCTTGTTCGCGGCTGGTTCACCCAGACGTTCGGCGAGCCGACTCCGCCCCAGCGCGATGGGTGGCAGGAGATCGCCTCGGGGCGACATACGCTGATCGCTGCTCCGACTGGCTCTGGCAAGACGCTGGCGGCGTTCCTGTGGGCCATCAACCGCCTCATCGAGCGCGCCCTCGACGGCACGCTGGCCGAGAAGACGTACGTCGTCTACATCTCCCCCCTGAAGGCACTGGGGAACGACATCGAGCGCAACCTGCAGGTGCCGCTCCGAGGCATCCGCGAGCGTGCCGCCACGGCGGGCATCGACCTCCCCGAGATCCGCGTCGCCGTCCGATCGGGCGACACACCGTCGAGTGACCGCACCCGTATGCTGCGGAAGCCGCCGCACATCCTGATCACGACGCCCGAGTCGCTATTCATCCTGCTCACAGCGGAGGGGAGTCGCAAGTTCCTCTCGACCGCCGAGACGATGATCGTGGACGAGATACACGCCGTGGCCGGCGACAAGCGCGGCTCGCACCTCGCGCTCTCCCTCGAGCGACTCGACGCGCTCGCCGGGCGGCCGCTGCAGCGCGTGGGTCTGAGCGCGACGCAGAAGCCCATCGAGCAGATCGCTGAGCTTTTGGTAGGGGCCCGTCCTGATGTCATGCTGAGCGAAGCGAAGCATCCGCGCCTGCGAGGCACGGATTCCTCGCCTGCGGCTCGGAATGACAGGTCGGCGGTGTCCATCGTGGACGTCGGCCACAAACGGCCGATGCATCTCTCCATCAACATCCCGGACCAGGAATTAGGGCCGATCGCCACCCACGAGATGTGGAGTGAGATCTACGAACGCATCGTGGCGCAGGTCGAGTCGCACCGAACCACTCTGGTGTTCGTCAACACTCGCCGGCTCGTCGAGCGTGTGTCGCACCAGCTGAGCGAACGGCTCGGCGTCGATCGCGTCGCCGCCCACCACGGCAGCCTCTCGCGGGAGACGCGGCTGCTGGCCGAGCAGCGCCTCAAGAGCGGCGACGTGCCAGTCGTCGTCGCGACCGCGTCGCTCGAGCTGGGCATCGACATCGGGCACGTCGACCTCGTGTGCCACATCGGCGCGCCGCGGCTGCTCTCAACCCTGCTCCAGCGAGTTGGGCGCTCCGGCCACTGGCTCGGCGCGATCCCGAAGGGCATCCTCTACCCACTCACGCGCGACGAGCTGCTGCAGTGCGCTGCGGCTATTCGGGCCGTTCGGGCGGGTGAGCTCGACAGGATCGAGGTCCCGACGCGGCCGCTCGACATCCTGGCCCAGCAGATGGTCGCCATCGCGGCGACGGGCGACATCACCGAGCAAGACCTCTTCGACCTCGTGCGTCGCTCCTACCCGTTCCGCGACCTGCCGCGCGAGGACTTCGACGAAGTGCTCGAGATGTTGAGCGAGGGGATCGCAACGGGGCGCGGCCGCCGCTCCGCGTATCTTCACCGAGACCGCGTGCACGGCATGGTGCGGCCCCGCCGCGGGGCGCGGCTCGCGGCCATCACCTCAGGCGGGGCGATTCCCGATCTCGCGGACTACGACGTGATCGAAGAGCCCGCTGGCACGTTCGTAGGCAAGGTCCATGAGGACTTCGCCGTCGAGAGCCTGGCGGGCGACATCTTCCTCCTCGGCAACCAGTCGTGGCGTATCAGGCGAGTCGAGGCCGGGCGGGTCCGGGTCGAGGACGCCCACGGCGCGCCGCCAACGATCCCGTTCTGGCTCGGCGAGGCGCCTGCCCGCTCGCAAGAGCTCTCGGCCGCGGTCTCGGACCTCAGGGAGCAGGTGGCGCTTCGACTCCGGGATAGCCACCAGGCCGCGATCGCCTGGCTGCAGGAGGAGACTAGCCTCGAAGAGGGCGGCGCGGCAGAGATCGTCGACTACGTCGCCGAGACGCTGCACGTGCTCGGGACAGTGCCCACGCAGGATCGCGTCGTTGCAGAGCGGTTCTTCGATGAGGCCGGGGGCATGCAGCTCGTGCTCCACACGCCCTTCGGTGGACGCATTAACCGCGCCTGGGGCCTGACCCTCCGCAAGCGCTTCTGCGTCACGTTCGACTTCGAGCTGCAGGCAGCCGCGACGGACGATGGCATCGTCATCTCGCTGGGCGAGCAACACTCGTTCCCGCTTGAAAGCGTCTTCCGCATGGTCCGGCCGGCCACGCTGGAGGCCGATCTGACGCAGGCGGCGATGCAATCGCCGATGTTCACGAACCGCTGGCGGTGGAATGCAACGCGTTCCCTCGCCCTGCTCCGACAAGAGGGCGGGCGACGGGTGCCGATGAACCTGCAGCGAATGCGGGCCGAGGATTTACTTGCCGCGGTCTTTCCGGACAGCGTCGCGTGCCAGGACAACCACAATGGCGGCCCGATCGTCCCACCCGACCATCCGCTGGTCAACGAGACGATCGACAATTGCTTGCGCGAGGCGATGGACCTCGACGGCTTGCGCGACATCCTGCTGCGTATCGACGATGGCGAGATCGAAACGGTCGCCGTCGAGACGCCCGCGCCGTCGCCGATGTCCCACGAGATCCTGAACGCCAATCCATACGCCTACCTGGACGACGCCCCGCTGGAGGAGCGGCGAGCCCGTGCGGTCTCCCTTCGCCGCACCGATCCCGATCTCGCGGGCGGGATCGGTGCGCTCGATCCAGAGGCGATCGCGGTCGTCCGTTCCCAGGCCTGGCCCGACCTTCGAGATGCCGAGGAGCTCCATGACTTCCTGCTGACGGTCGGGATTTTGCCGACGGCGGAGCTCGGCGAGTGGCGCGCGTTTGCCGATGAGCTGATCGCCACCAACCGCGCGACGCTCGCTTCGTGGGCTCTTGACCCGACTCGCGAAGAGAGACACACAGCACTGATTGCCGCCGAGCGCATCGGGCTGGCCGCCGCCATCCACGGACCACTCGATCTTGACCCGCCCATCTCCGAGCCGCCTGGAATGCGCGAGATCGATGCCGACGACGGCGTGCGGCTCATCGTCCAGGGCTGGCTCGAAGCGCTCGGACCCACCACCGTCTCGGAGCTTGCAACGCGCCTGGGCCTCACCCCGGGAAGCGTGCAGAGCGCCCTGGCCGCCCTGGAGGGAAAGGGCGTGGTGCTGCGCGGCCAATTCACCACTGGCAACGGGCTGCGCGGCCGCTCGACGGAGGGCGCGGCAGCCGACACCGAATGGTGTGAACGGCGGCTTCTGGCACGCATCCATCGCATGACGCTGGGGCGCTTGCGTCAGGAGATCGAGCCGGTCAGCGTCGCCGACTTCATTCGCTTCCTTCTGCGCTGGCAGCACGTCGAGCCGGCGGCTCAGCTCCACGGCAAGGACGGCCTCGGAGCCGTCATCGGGCAGCTCCAGGGACTCGAGCTGCCTGCGCCCGCCTGGGAGGCGTGGGTCCTTCCGGGCCGGATCGCGCGCTACGACGCCGCCGATTTGGAGCAGCTCTGCCTTTCCGGGCTCGTGGCGTGGGGCCGCCTCTCGCGCGGCCAGCACGACGAGGCGGAAAGTTCAGAGATCCCGGTTCCAGGTTCCGAGTCCAGCAACCTTGGGCATCGCCCGACTCGCAACTCAGCACTCGTAACGCGCAGCTCGACTCGGAACTCGGAACTCTCAGCGCGGAACTCGACGCGCAACTCGCAACCCGTCGCTCGCAACTCACGAAAACGGCGCCAGGCTCCCGGACGCCAGGCCCCGCTCGCTTTCCTCTTGCGAGAAGACTTGCATGCGTTTCTCGAGCCAGGTCCCTACGGCGATGGCCCGAAGCCGGAGGGAGAGGCGCTCGTCCCCGGGCTCTCATCCGAGGCGCGGGAGGTCGCCGACTTCCTGGTGCGGCGAGGCGCCTCGTTCTTGAGCGAGATTGCCCGCGGGACAGGGCGCGTGCCGACCGCCGTTGAGAACGGGCTCTGGGAGCTCGTGGCGCGCGGCCTCGTCACGGGGGACGGCATCGCAGGTTTGCGTGTGCTGCTGCAGCCCGAGTCGAAGCGCCAGGCGACCCGGCGCCATCTGCGCTCGCTTCCGGGCGGCAGGGGTAGCCAGCGGACCATGCCGGTCGGCCGCTGGGCGTTGTGGGGCGCAGCCGACGGCGAGCCCGCTTCGGCCGCCGAGCGAGCCGAGCGTTTCGCCTGGCAGCTACTGCGGCGTTACGGCGTCGTCTTCCGCGACCTGCTGGCGCGCGAAAGCCAGGCGCCACCCTGGCGCATGCTGCTTCCGATCTACCGTCGCCTGGAGGCCAGAGGCGAGATCCGCGGCGGGCGCTTCGTCGCTGGCCTGGTTGGCGAGCAATACGCGCTGCCAGAGGCCGTGGACGCGCTGCGCGCCGTGCGCCGCACCCAGCTCACCGGCGCGGTTGTCCTGGTCCACACGGGCGACCCGTTGAACTTGGTCGGCATCCTGACGCCCGGCTCGAGGGTCTCGCCATTTTCGAACCAGGTCATCGCTTATCGCGACGGCATCCCCGTCGAGGTCGGCCAGCTGGGCGCGGTGCGCAGCCGGCTGCAGCTCGGCGAGCTCGGTAAGCAAGCCGCTCGATAAACGCCCGCCGCTCGTGGTGAGCCTGTCGAACCACGCCGACGGCGAATGATCCAGGCCCCCACTACGATCCAGATCGCGGCCACGACCGCTATGCCCCGAACGAGGCGATCGGCTGATATGGTCTCCCCTACGTCGACCTCGAATGCAACCGTGCCCTCGCCGCGCAGACCGATTACCTGCACGTTCATCAGCCAGCGGCCGGCGCTCTCCAGGCGAACATTGGCCGCATAGAAGTTCGGGTCCGAAGCCTGGTCGTGCGTCGCCTCGAACACGCCAGGCTGTCCGGGATGCCCTACCGGTTGCGCGGAGATGATGATCCGGGCGTCGGGTTCGAGGTCGCCGGTGTCGGCCCACTCCACGGAGAAGCTCACGTCTGCGACGCCCACGGTGAGTGGCGACGGGCTGGTGAAGACGCTCACCGCGTAGGGCCCCGCGGGCTGGCGGTTCAGACGGTTCGTCCCGCCGTTCGCGCGCACAGTCGATGGCGCCAGCGCACAGACCGCCAGTCCCAGCAAGAGCAGTTCAGATAGTGGGGCGGGGTGTAACCCCACTATTCTTCACAGAATTTGGTGCTCGGCGTATCAGCGCTCGTCTAGCGCGAACGGGCGGAACTCGACTTCGCCGCTCGCCACGTCGAGCGCTGCGCAGCTGTAGGTGTTGCTCGCGTCGCGAGGCTCACCACACGAGCCCGGGTTGACGACGAGCATCGGCCCGACCCGTGCCGTAAACGGACGATGGGTGTGTCCCAGCACCACGAAGTCCGCGTCGACGTCGCCGAGGCGGGCGAGAAGACGTGTGTCTTCCGGGAACACGTAGCAGGCGGACGTCCCACGTGGCTCGTCCCACGGCGCGCCGTGAAACACTGCGACCCGCCGCTCGCCGTAATCGAGCTCGAGCCGTTCGGGCAGGCTTTTTAGATATGCGAAGCAGCCCGCGTCGACCGTGGGCGAGTCCCGGAGCGGATGTCCGGGCGCATACAGGATCGTGTTGTCGTGATTGCCCGCGATCGAGCGGACGCCTCTCTCGCGAAGCAGCGTGAGCACAGAGTTGGAGAACCGGTACTGGTAATTGATGTCGCCGGCGCAAATCAGCTCGTCGCAATCCTGCAGGAGGGCGAGGGCGCGTTCCAACGCCGGTAGGTTGCAGTGGATATCGGAGATGAGACCGAGTTTCATGGTTCCTCGAGACGTTCGCCGTCGGTGGCCCGGCGCCCAGTATATCGATAGGCCGCGCTGCGTGACCCGGTCGGCGACCTCGGTCGCCGGTGCGGACCTATCGCCCGCATCGGTGCCGAGGCCCGCGACGGCGCAGCCGGCACAGTCCGGCACGATCCGAGAAACCTCGTGCTTCACGTGCTCAGGCAGGGCATTCGGCTCGACGGCCTGGGCGAAGTCGGAGAGCGTTCGAGTAAACGTGGCCGTCGGCGTCGTCGCAGCCATACGTGCACTCCTTCACCTTGCCCTGTGCCCGTTTCATGCTATATCAAAGGCGTCACAAACCGGGCACGACGGCTGCGTACCGGGGCCGGCAGGCTCCGATTGCCCGACACGCCCAGAAGGAAGGTGCCGGATGAAAGTTGTCCACCTCTACACGGGTGACGATGGCCGCTCGCAGTTCGCGGACCTCGACATCCCTATGAACGCTGCGAGCTCCGGCGCGCAATCGTCCCTGGTGCCCGCCGAGGGCGTCATGTTCCGCGAGACGCCCAAGGGCAGTGAGCAGAGCTTCCACCCGGCACCGCGCCGCCAGTTCGTCGTCACGCTCTCCGGCCAGGCCGAGATCGAGTGCGGCGACGGCAGCAAGCGGCGCTTCGGCGCCGGCGACATCATGCTGGCCGACGACACGACCGGCCAGGGTCACATCACCCGCGTGATCGAGGGCCCCCGCCGGTTTCTCTTCATGCTTTTGCTGGATTCGGTCGACGTCTCGGCCTGGAGGACATGACCATGGAAACGATTGTCGAGACGCCGGACGTCGCGACTCGAACGAACGGCCACAGGGTGGGCTCTGGCCTCGAAGAGCGTTTTCTGACACTCCACGAGATCGTCCGAGCGGCCAAGGCGAACCTGTCGCCGGGACCCTGGGACTACCTCGTGGGCGGAAGTGAGACGGAGACGACCCTCCGCCGCAATCGGCTCGCCCTGGACTCCCTGGGGTTCAGGCCACGCGTCCTGCGCGACGTTTCCCAGATCGACACCAGCGCGACGTGGTACGGCCGCCGCTTGCGCATCCCGGTGATGCTGGCTCCTATCGGCTCGATCGAGAGCTTCACGCCCGATGGCGGAGCCGCCGCGGCCCAGGCCGCGCAGCAGTTCGGCATTGCGCACATGCTGTCGTCGGTGTGCAACCCCGGCCTCGAGGCCGTTGCGGCGGCGGCGCCCGATGCCTTGCGCATCTTCCAGCTCTATGTCCGCGGTGACCAGGATTGGGTGGACGATTACGTGCGACGAGCCCGCGACTGTGGCTACACCGCTTTCTGCATGACCGTGGACACCGCCATCTACAGCCGGCGCGAGCGCGACATCGCCAAGCGCTACGTGCGACCCAGCCGGTCGGCAGCGCGGGGGACTGAGGCTTTTCAGGCGGCGCTGGACTGGGAGCAGGTCAAGCACTTCAAGAACAACTTCGACTTGCCGCTGATCATCAAGGGCATCGCGACGGCCGAGGACGCCCACCTGGCGTTGAAGCACGGCGTCAGCGGGATCTACGTCTCGAACCATGGCGGCAGACAGCTCGACCACGGCCGCGGGACGATTGACATCCTGCCCGAGATCGTACAGGCCGTCGGCGGAAAGGCCGACGTGATCGTCGATGGCGCCTTCGTACGCGGCACGGACATCGTGAAGGCCATCGCCCTCGGCGCGAACGTCGTGGGCATCGGTCGCCTGCAGGGCTACGGCCTCGCCGCCGCCGGCCCTTCCGGCCTCGTGCGCACGCTCGAGATCCTCGAAGAAGAGATGCGCATCGCTCTCGGTCTGCTGGGCGTCTGCTCGCTGCCGGAGCTCAACGCAAGCTTCGTGTGCCCGGCGCCGCCCACGGTTCCGACGCACGTCTTCAGTGCGTTCCCGCTGCTGGACTTCGAAAACTCGCCCTACTGAGTCACCCCGCCGCTGGCGCTGCTCTTGGCTCGGCGCACTGACCCAGGCGGTCGATACAGCCGTGCTAGACTGACGACGGCTGAGTAGTCCCTCGAATGTGAGCACCCATGGCCACAACCTCCAGATCCACGCTCGATGAGTTCCTTCATATGAAGGACGACAAGCCTGCGCTGGAGTATGTGTGCGGAGAGGTAACGCAGAAGCCGATGCCGAACCGCCCACACTCGGCAATCCAGATCTTCCTCGGATCGATCCTTGTCCCCTTTCTCGCCAGGACCGCGCTTGGTCGCGCGTACACAGAGTTCCGCTGCATCTTTGGCCCGCCCGGCGGCGAGCGCGCCTATGTACCCGACCTGGTTTACATCGCGAAAGAACGGCTCACAGCGGACCTCTACCTCCGTACTGCCCCGGATCTAGCCATCGAGATCATCTCGCCGGATCAGGACATAGCCCGCTTTTCCGACAAGGTCCAGTTCTACCTGCTGAACGGGGTGCGCCTGGTTTGGGTCATCGATCCATCGGCTGGCACGGTCGCCGTACTCGCAGCCGGGCAGGAGGGCCGAACGTTAGGGGCAGGCGACACGCTGGAGGGCACCGAAGTGTTGCCCGGCTTCAGTGTCGCGGTTGACGAGATCTTCGCGCAGCTGCAGGTATAGGGCCGCGGAACCCAGGCCTCACGCGCTCAGCAGCGACTTACGTCGCAGCGCCCGCTCAAGGGCCGGCTGCATCTTCATCTCGCGGACCTCTGAGATGGCGAAGTCCAGGTGGGTTTGTCCCTCGGCCTGCCTCGGCGAGCACCTCCTGCCGCAGAGCGCGCCGAGCGGCAGCGACGAGCGCCGCCGCGTTGAAGCTCTCCGGGTCGAGTGCCAGCGCGCCCTCTGCCCGGCTCAGGACGGCATCCCACGCCAGGCGGGAGAGCGCCTCCTCTGCCTCCACGAGGAGGCGCTCCACGTGGCGCTAAATCCGCTCGCTCGCCACCAACCCTCCCGATCGACTAGAGAGTCAACCAGGCACCTGACGCCTAAGCCCCAGGCCCCCGACTGATGACGCAGTAGGTCTCGATGGCGGGGGGTGCCGATGCGTACAGCGTGTAGGGGTGGGCAGCCTGGAAGGCAGCAACCTCGGGGGCCGACCCCGCGGCCCGCGCGTCCTCGACGGTCCTGTAGATGTTGATGGCGAGATACTTGCCGGGGATTCCCGCGGATCGGCGCAGCCGGTTGGAGGCAAACCCCTTTGTATGCTTCTTCCGAAGCTCGAAGAACTCGTGCCGCGAACGCTCGAACTCCGCGAATACGCCAGGGCGCTGATCGAGAACCCAATCGACAAGCACTTCGCAGTTGCTATTCGCCGGCTCGCCCCCCTCAGCATCGACCTCAAAGACGCTCTCATAGCCTTCCTGCTGGGTGACGCCGGGCGTTCCCTGCGGAAGACTCTTGCCGTAGTCGGCCATCACCTTGCTCTTGGTAAAGGCCCACGCGGCCTCGACGTTTTCCCAGCGGCTGGTGCCCGTGTACTTGTTGGGGTAGGCATACGAGCGCAGCAGGGTCTGGCCCAGGTATCCGGGCATGCCCTTCCGCATCTCGCCCAGCCGCGCGACGTTCGCCTCTAGCTCGCCAGCTCCACCCGCCCTGACCGTGAATTCGGTTCGAACGAGGTACATGGCTCGACTCCTTTCAGGCCTCGCGCCTCATCAGAGGTTGTTAAGAATTCTTGGGTGGGTTACACCCCACCCAAGAAGCTGGATTGGTCTTGATCAGGTGCCGGGCGGCCGGTACCCGATACTGCCGGCTTTCTTCATCGCCTCCACCGCCTCCTCGGCCGTCATGAGGACGGTGGTCGACATGGATGTGAACGCTCCGCTTGAATTGATCGCGAGCGCGGCGGCTGCCGCGGTCGCGTTGTCTGGGAACTCCAGGAGGGCAAACGCGTCGTCTTCGCCGAATGCGAAGTAGAGCGCTTCCAGCTTTCCCCCTGCCCCCTCGACGAACGCGCGAACCGGCTCGCGTCGGTTCTGCGGGTTCTTAACCATGGCCGCCCAGGTTTGCGCGCTGTAGGAACCGCGCCAGAGATAGTGAGGCATCTCGACCCTCCGTGCGAAACGTACCGATATATCCCCTCTGTCGATAAGCGTCACCGATGGGCGTTACCTCCCGGTCGATTTAAGCAGCCAACATCCTCTTATGGCGCAGGGCGCTCGGCGAGAAACGACGCTGCGAGCCGGTGGGCACCATATGCTGCAACTGACTCGCCGTCAAATCGACGGCGGTTGACTGCGCCGAGTTGTACCGGCTACAAAGGATTGCCGCGTGTGGAGGTGAGGCGTTTGGCGACGTATCGCTGCATTTCGGCTGACAGCCACCTCGAGATCCCGCCGGACCGATGGGTGCATCGGGTCCCAGAGAAGTATCGAGACCGGGTGCCCAAACGGGTGCTCGCGGCCAACGGCGGCGACTCGATCGTCGACGACGAAGGCCGAGAGACGTACGGCGGGACGGCCCACTTCGCGGGCTACACGCCTGAGACGTTCGACCCGACCCACCGGCACTTCGACACCGACGCGGGCTCTGGTCCGCCGGAGCAGCGCATCAGGGAGCAAGACCTGGACAACGTCAATGCGGAGATCATGTTCACGCTCGGCGTGAGGTCCGGCAAGGACAAGGACGTAGTTGTCGCCTCGGTTCACGCCTTCAACGACTACCTGGCCGAGGAGTACTGCTCGGTCGCCCCGGATCGGCTGCTCGGCGTCGGCATCCTCGCAAATGCCGGCGTCGACGAGGACATCGCCGAGCTGGAGCACTGCAAGAAGCTCGGGCTCCCGGCGGTCGTGTTGGGGACGTACCCGAGCGGCAACGGCCATCCGACCCCCGAGGACGACCGCTTCTGGGCAGCGGCCCTCGACCTCGACATGCCGGTCACTGTCCACACCTCGATGTCACGACACCAGGGCGTGCGCGGCGAGTTCATGATCGAGTACCCGCTGAACCCCCAGGGGTACGACCGCCCGCCCATCGACCTCGTCGACCGGATGTCCCGCTACGGCACCCGCCACTGCGGCTGCCTCGAGCTCACCCAGATGATCATGACCGGCTTGTTCGACCGCTTCCCGACGCTGAAGGTCTACTGGGCCGAGAACCAGATCGGCTGGATCCCCATCTTCCTCGAGCAGATGGATATGATCTACGACGCGAACCGCTTCTGGGCGCAGCGCTTGCTCGGGCTGCGGCCCCTCGCCCGCAAGCCGAGCGAGTACGTGAAGGAGCACGCCTACTGGGGCTTCTTCGACGACCCGATCGGCGTGGAGCTACGCGACCGGATCGGCGTGGACCGCATCCTGTGGGGGAGCGACTTCCCGCACGAGGTGAGCCGCTGGCCGAACTCGCAGGAGCTCCTGGACGAGCAGCTCGCCGCCGTCTCGGCGGATGAGAAGGCGAAGATCATGTGCGAGAATGCGATCAAGCTTTTCCACCTGGATCGATAGGAGGGCGTCAATGCGGAGCCAGACACGCGCCAAGGCTGTTGCGCTCTTCGTTCTTGTCGCGGTAGTGGGATGTGGCCCCGCGGCCCGCGCGCCGGGTGCGTCCGAGTCGCAGCCAGCGCAGCAACCCTCGCCGCAGGACATGCGTCCTCTCAATATCGTGCTGCGCGTCGAGCCATTCGACATCACCGACTCGGGCTCGAGCCGAAACAACATCGGGCGCGCCCTGTTCGGCGCAAACCTCGTCCACTTCGACGGCAACGAGGCGCCGTATGGTGTCCTTGCAGAGGCAGTGCCGCAGCTCAACACGGACTCCTGGCGCGTGCTCCCCGACGGCAAGATGGAGACGGTGTTCCGCCTCAAGTCCGGGCTCACCTGGCACGACGGTGCTCCGTTCACGGCCCAGGATCTGGTCTTTGCGCGCCGCGTCAACCTGACGCGCGTCGAATGGGGACTCGCCATCAATGCTTCTCCGGAAGACAACCTCACCGAGGAGATCACCGCGCCCGACGACCGCACGGTCGTCTTCCGCTGGAAGCAGCCTTATTTCGACGCCGCCGCGCCCAGCCTCCGGCCCGTTCCACGGCACATCCTTGGACCCATTCTTGACCAGGGCATACCTGACCTCCTGGGAAGTCATGCCTACTGGACGACCGAGCACGTGGGAGCTGGGCCGTACCGCATGACGCGCTGGGAGCCTGGTGCCTACATCGACGCGATGGCCTTCCCGGGCTATGCGCTCGGGAAGCCGAAGATCGAGCGCGTCCGACTCACCTGGAGCGGCGATCCGAACGCAACCCTGGCGCGATTGCTGGCCGGCGACGCGGACGTCGCGCTGGATCAAGCCATCCAGTTCGAGCAGGCCGCCACACTGCGACGAGAGTGGGCGGCGAGAAACGGGGGCAGCGTCGTGCTGACGGTATCTCAGACTCGGCAGCTCCAGGCGCAACACCGAGCGGAGTTCGCCAACCCCGCGATCGTCCTCGACGCACGGTTCCGCCGCGCCACAGCCCATGCGCTGGATCGCCAGGCGCTGGCGGACGCC
>Ga0184637_10000102_pt1 | contig 56115 bp, 44 predicted proteins | sample PLM3_127_b2_FD_133143 | JGI IMG/M metagenome (GOLD analysis project Ga0184637, IMG submission 133143) | Groundwater sediment microbial communities from an aquifer in East River, Colorado, USA - PLM3_127_b2 | ecosystem: Environmental > Terrestrial > Soil > Riparian zone | place: USA: East River...
AGCGGTACGTAAGCGTCCCGTCGAGTTGGTCCTTGACGTAATTGAGGCCGTCGAGAACCACCCACTCCTTGTGGCAGGGCACTTCGTACTGCTGGAAGCTGATTGCGGACTCGTTTTCCGGACGGTAGCGCGCCACTTCCAACGTGATTCGGTCCGGCATCGGATACTACCTCCCGTAGACCCGCTCCCCGGGAGGCCAGCGGGTGATCGTCACCGGCAGATACTCAATCCGGCACGAGTCGCCGGAGCTCTGGTAGGCCAGCGAATGGGCCAGGAAACGATGGTCATCGCGCAGGGGAAAGTCCGTGCGTTGGTGGGCCCCGCGGGATTCCTCCCGCCGCTCTGCGGAGCTGAGGATGGCCTCCGCCACGTCGAGCATGAAAGATAGCTCCAAGGCGGCGACCCGCTCGGTGTTAAAGGTCCGACTGTGGTCTTCGATGGCCACGTCGGCGAAGCGCTCCTTGAGCGCAGCGATGGCCTCGACCGCCTGGCGCAGCGAGTCCCCCGAGCGGTAGATTCCCGCGCTCTCCTCCATCGTCTTCTGCATCCCTTCGCGAAGGGTGGCGATGCGCTCACGGCCGCCGTTTCCGCCGAGGAGCGCCAGAAGGCGTCGTTGCTCGTCCTTCGCCTGGGCTAGAAGTTTTGGACCGGGTTCGTCTTTGCGAGTGGAGGCGTATTCGGCGGCGAGACGGCCGGCCCGGGCGCCGAAGACCAGCAGCTCGGGAAGCGAATTGGATCCCAGTCGATTCGCGCCGTTGATGCTCACACAAGCGGCCTCTCCCGCCGCATAGAGTCCGGCCAGCGGCGTCGCCCCGTCGATGTCGGTGGAAACCCCTCCCATCATGTAGTGCACCACCGGTCGCACCGGGATCAGTTCCTTCACCGGATCGACGTTCTGGTACTTGAGGCACAGCTCTCGCACGAAGGGGAGCTTGGTGTTGATGATCTTTTCGCCCAGATGGCGCAGATCGAGGTGGACCACGGGGCCGTAGGGTGTGTCGATCGTCCGTCCTTTCTCCACCTCTTTGACGAAGGCCTGCGAAAGGCGGTCCCGAGGCCCCAGCTCCATGCTGCGGAAAACCGGTTGAGGCTCCGGCTTACCTAGGCCGTAGTCCTGGAGGTAGCGGTAGCCGTCTTTGTTGATCAAATACCCGCCCTCGGACCGCGACGCTTCGGTGATCAGGATGCCGGTGAACGGTAGGCCGGTTGGATGATACTGAACGAACTCCATGTCTTTGAGCGGCGCCCCCGCCCGGTAGGCGAGCGCCATTCCGTCACCGTTCTTGATGTTGGCGTTGGTGGTGAAAGGGAAGACTCGGCCGCAGCCGCCCGTGCACAGGATGACCGCACCGGCGGTGATGGCCTCGATCCTTCCCGACATGAGCTCGATGGCGACGACGCCCTGGACCCTCCCGTCGTCGACCAGGAGTTTGGTCACGAACCACTCGTCGTAGCGAGTCACGCTCGTGTACTTGAGCGAAGTTTGAAACAGCGTATGGAGCATGTGGAAGCCGGTCTTGTCGGCGGCAAACCAGGTGCGCATCTTTTTCATGCCGCCGAAAGGACGGACGGCGATTCGGCCGTCGGGCTCGCGGCTCCAGGGACATCCCCAGTGTTCCAGGCGAAGGAGCTCTTGGGGAGCTTCCTTGACGAAAGCTTCCACCGCGTCCTGATCGCAGAGCCAGTCTCCGCCGGAGATGGTGTCGTACGCGTGCTCGTCGAGGCTGTCGTCCGGACGGATCGTTCCCGCCGCCCCCCCTTCGGCCGAGACGGTGTGGCTTCGCATCGGATACACCTTGGAGACTACGGCAATGCTGAGCCGGGGATTCGCCTCCGCGATGGCGATCGCCGCTCTGAGGCCCGCGCCTCCGCCTCCGACCAGCACCACGTCATGAGAAGCGCTCACCGCACACATCTCCGTTCACGCGAGTCCCGACTCACAGCACCGCTACTCCGAGGAGAGAAGCTCATCCAGGAGAACGGTGCCGTTGTGATGCACCACCTTCGAGGAAACGGCTCCGTCGTGGAACTCGTGGCGAATGCTCCAGCAGCCGCACGCGTAATGGAGCTCTTGGGTGAGCAGGACCTCCTCATCCCGGTCCTGATAACTTTCTCCGTTCATTCTCTGGCCGCAGGGGGCTTGCTGGCTCTCGAAGCGAGTCGCAGAATCCATCCTTTCATCCTCCTTCTCCAGGCTGCGTCGTACCGGCGAGGACCGACAAAAGGCGGGACATCATAAACCGGGTGATGGGGACAAGGGAAACTCGTCACCGACGGATCCGCCGGATCGAATGCTAGACTCCTCCCGCCATGAGCTCCCGAGGCGACGGGTCCCGCACGGCCCTCATCGTGGCCCTCTTGCTCGTGAGCTTCGGCGCCACGGTCCTCCTCGCCTGGCAGGCTCAGTACGCCGTCAGCCTGCATCGCGCCGCGGCGGAAAGCGTCGTGCGGGACTACGCCGCCCTCGCTGCGGACGAATTCATCCGTCGCTCCGCGGCGAAGGTCGGCTACGAAGGCTACTACCCCTTGATGGGTACCCTCACACATGGGCTGGAGGCGACCGGCGATCTAGGAATGTCCGTCCCGAAGCTCGAGGAGCTCGGGCCGGGCGACGAGCGACTCCAGGAGGCCCTCCCTCTGGCCAAGAGGTATTTCACGTCCCTACCAGCTTCGGAGGCGCTCTCGTTCGAAGGTGATGAGCCTCCAGTCGAGGTGCTCGCCTGGTTGAGCGCGCAATTGAAAAGTCCTCGCGACGAAACCGGCCCCTACACCGTCCTTCATGGAAGCGTTGCGGCCGAGCCCGTGACCGCGGTGGTTCAAGAATGGACGGATGCGTCCCGGAGAAAACGGGTGGCGGGATTCGAGGTGAATCTCGAGGCGCTCGGCGCGTATCTCGCGCCGGCGATCGAAGAGCGGTCCCTCCTTCCGCCTTCCTTGGGCAAGGGAGAGGTAACGAACGCGGCGATCTTCGTCTCCCTCATCGACCACGGCGGCGTCGAGAGATTCCGATCGGGCCCGCGAGAGTTCCCCGACTTCCGCGTGGAAGCGTCTTTCGGAGACGCGTACGGAGGCGTCCTCCAGGGGTCTCGAGTACGGTTGTCGGTGGATCCGGCGGCGGCGCCCCGGCTCGTGATCGGCGGGCTCCCGCCGTCGCGGCTTCCGGTGCTCGGCGGGCTCTTGCTCCTCACCGCCGCTCTGGTGGCGACGGTCATTCGCGAGATTCGGCGGGAGCGACAACTCCAAAGACTGCGCGCGGAGTTCGTCGCCAACGTTTCCCACGAGCTGCGCACGCCGCTCGCCCAGATCCGAATGTTCGCGGAGACGCTTCTCCTTGGCCGGGTCCGCTCGGAGGAGGAAGAGAAGCGATCTCTCCGAATCATCGACCGTGAAGTGCGCCGTTTGTCACATCTGGTTGCGAACGTGCTCCAGTTCTCCCGCGGCGACGACGGCATCGCTCTCAGCTCTCTCAGCGGGGAGCCCGCTCCCCTCGCGCCTCGGGTCGAGGAGACGATCGAGCTGTTTCAGCCGCTCGTGGCGGATACCGGAGTCCGCATCGTCGCCCGGCTCGAGCCCGACGCGGAGGCGGCTTTCGATTCCGATGCCCTTCGCCAGGTGCTGCTGAATCTCCTGGACAATGCCGCGAAGTACGGACCTCGCAGCCAGGAGATCCTCGTCGGCGTCGAGTCGAGAAACGGCGCGACCCGCCTCTTCGTCGAGGACCAGGGTCCGGGCATACCGGAAGCGGAGCGGGAGCGCGTTTTCGACCGCTTCTACCGTCTCCCGCGCGAGGGCGCCTCGGCCATCGCGGGAACCGGGATCGGCCTCTCCGTCGTCCGGGATCTGGTGACCCGCCACGGCGGCCGAACGTACGTCGAGACCGCTTCTTGCGGCGGCGCCCGCTTCGTCGTCGAGCTTCCGGAGCCCCGCTTCGAGGAGCCGCGGGGATGAGCCGCGTCCTGGTGATCGAGGACAACGAGGACCTCGCCTTCGGTCTCAGAAACAACCTGGAGATCGAGGGGTACGCGGTGACGCTGGCGGCGGACGGTGCGACCGGGCTCGAGGAGGCGAAGAGGGGATCGCCCGACCTCGTGTTGCTCGACCTCATGCTCCCGGGGCTCGACGGGTTCCGGGTGTTGCGCTCCCTGCGCGAGCAAGGGCTCACGATGCCCATCTTGATTCTTACCGCCCGCGGCGAGGAGGCCGACAAGGTGCGCGGCCTCAGGCTCGGAGCGGATGACTACGTGACGAAGCCCTTCGGCATCCTCGAGCTTCTGGCTCGCGCCGAAGCGCTTTTGCGGCGGGCGCGGCTCCGAGCCCGCGCCGGAGAGCCCAAGCACCGCGCTACGCGCTTCGGGCAAATCACCGTCGAGCCCGCCCGCCGCACCGTTCGGCGATCGGGTGAGCCCGTCGAGCTTGCCCCCAAGGAATTCGACCTCCTCATGAGCTTGATTCGCGCGGAGGGGGTAGTCGTTTCCCGGATGGATCTGCTGCGAACCGTCTGGGGATACTCGGAGTCAGTGGTCAGCCGCACCGTCGACACCCACATCGCCGAGCTTCGGAGAAAGCTCGAAGCCGACCCTTCGCGTCCCCGCCATATCCTGACGGTGAGGAAAGCCGGATACCGCCTCGCGCGCTGAGGGTCGACGCGGGATTGGCTTGTCGAGCGAGCCCCCATTCGTACCGGCGCTCCTCCAATTCATCGGTCTCCGTCACCGCGCCAACGCCCGGCTGTATTCTTCATCCACCAGAAGCGGGACAGGACTTTTGCGAACATGGCCACCTCCTCATGGAATGAACCTGGCCGCGGAAGGTAGCAAATTCGATGCCAACGGGCTACGATGATCCAGGAGAGAGTCATGCCTTCGCCATTTCCGGGAATGGACCCCCATCTCGAGCATCCCGATCTTTGGCCGGACGTCCACAACAGGCTCATCGCCGCTCTCGGCGATGATCTCTCGCTGATCCTCCGCCCGCGCTACTACGTCGCGCTGGAAGAGCGCACTTACCTGGAAGAACCCGGGGAATTGGCCTTCATAGGTCGTCCCGACCTGACCGTGGTGCGGCGAAGTGGACAGCCCGAATCCGGAGCGGAATCCCGGCGAACTCCGGCGGTTGTGGAGGTCGAGCTCCCCATGGCGGAGCCGGTCCGCGAGACCTATCTCGAGGTGAGAAGTGTCCCTGCGGGAGAAGTCGTGACCGTGATCGAGCTTCTCTCACCGGGAAACAAACGTTCCGAGACAGGGCGGCGGGTCTACCTGGAGAAACGGGAAGTGATCTTGTCCACGCGGACGAGCCTCGTCGAGATCGATCTCTTGCGCGGCGGAGAGCCCATGCCGACTCTTGGTCCTCCAGTCGTCTCCGACTACGCCGTCCTGGTGAGCCGCCCGCACCGCCGCCCAAAAGCTGACCTCATTACCTTCGGAGTTCGGGATCCGATCCCGACGTTCCCGCTCCCGCTGCGGAAGGGGGAAGAGGAGCCGATGGTGGATTTGGGCCGGGTCCTCCACGCTCTTTACGATCGAGCGAGCTACGACCTTCGCATCGACTATCGCCGAGAGACGGTTCCGCCGCTTTCGCCGGCAGACGCGGAGTGGGCGTCCGGGCTTCAACCCGCGCTCTGAGGGAAAACCAGCTCCCCGCCGGTCTTTCTCCACCCTGAGATGGGTCGAGATGCAGCAGGTATAGAGAGGCACCATTAGTTGGAAGCGCAAGCAATGAAAGCATCAGTCTTTATTGGCACTAGCCTCGACGGCTTCATCGCTCGAGTCAATGGTGACTTCGATTTCCTACCGCCGGGCGGCGGCGAACCCCACGGCTACGAGGAGTTCATCGCCACGGTGGATGCGCTGGTCATCGGCCGCAAGACCTTCGAGACGGTCTTGAAGTTCGACACGTGGCCCTATGGTGAGAAGCCCGTTTTCGTGCTCAGCACTCGTACGCTCGCCCCGGTCCCGCTCGGGGCTGTGGTGGAGCGAATGTCCGGGGATCCGGCAGAAATCGTGTCGCAGCTTGACGCTCGCGGCATCCGGCATGCTTATGTGGATGGCGGGATCACCATTCAGCGGTTTCTCCAGGCCGGGCTCATTCAACGCCTCATTATCACGCGCGTTCCCGTGCTCATCGGTACCGGGATCCCCCTCTTTGGCGCCATACAGCGCGACATCGTTCTCAGGCACGTCGGGACGCGGCAATACGCGAGCGGCCTCGTGCAGAGTGAATATGTGGTTGCCGCCTCCTAAGCCTTGAAGGTGTAGCGCCCTCGCGCGCTGAGAGCGCTTGCTCGAATCTTTGCGACGCGAATACAATCCCCCGAAGTCACAGGACACCGGACTCCGAAGCGAACATGACTCTGGCCGCCGGCGAGAAGCTCGGGCCGTACGAGATCCTGGCTGCGCTCGGCGCGGGCGGCATGGGCCAGGTCTATCGTGCCCGCGACACCCGGCTCGGCCGTGAGGTGGCGGTCAAGCTCGTCGCCGAGCGGTTGACCCGCGATCGCTCGGCCGTCGACCGCTTCGTCCGGGAAGCCCACGCCGCCTCCCGCCTGAACCATCCCAACATCGTCACCATACACGAGATCGGCGAGACCGACGTCGGCCGGTTCATCGCGATGGAGTTGGTCCAGGGGAGAACGCTCCGCGAGATTACGCCCGCGCGAATCGCGTGGGAATCCGTCGTCGACATTGGCCGCCAGATCGCGAAGGCCCTCGCCGCCGCCCATGCCGAGGGAATCGTGCATCGGGACGTGAAGCCCGAGAACGTCATGGTGCGTGACGATGGATACGTGAAAGTGCTCGATTTCGGGTTGGCCCGCTTGCTGCCCACCGAGGCCGTGGCTTCGGGGGTCGACACCGCGAGCGGCACGGAAGTTGGCACCGTGCTCGGAACGATCCGCTATATGGCGCCCGAACAGGCTCGCGGAGAACGAGTCGACGGCGCGGCGGACGTTTTTGCGCTCGGGCTGGTGTTGTACGAGCTGGCCACGGGCCGGCATCCTTTCGGCGCCGCCCGGCTATTCGGCGTGGTCGACGCCATCGCTCGCGAGCCGGCTCTCCCCCCAGCGAGCCTCAACCCCGAGATCCTATGGAAACGTCCTTCACGGCTGGGCGCGGGGGGAGCTCGACAACGCCGAGGAGGGGTTGAGCGAGATCCGGGAGGGCCTCGCCTCCGCGAAAGCGATGGAGAATCGGTTCTTGCTCCCGCACTGGCTCGCTCTCCTGGCGGACATATCGCGCAAAGCGGGACGGACGGACGAGGGGCTCGCCGCCGCCGAGGAAGGGCTACGGGAGGTGCGAACGAACGGGCAGTCGTTCTCCGAATCCGAGCTCCATCGCCTCAAGGGGGAGCTCGTCTTGCTGCGACTCGCCCTCTGTGAACGAGACGAGGCAGAGGCCTGTTTTCGCGAGGCCATTGACGTCGCCCGCCGACAGAGCGCCCGGTCGTTCGAGTTGCGGGCGGCATTGAGTCTCGCGCGCCTGTGGCAGAGTCAGCGCCGGACCGACGAAGCAGGTCGGATGCTCGAGGAAGTCTACGGATGGTTCACGGAGGGGCTCGACACGCCGGACCTGGTAGAGGCTCGCGCCCTACTCGGCGAGTTGAGCTGAGCGGGAAAGACAAAAACCTCAGCGCGGAATGGGCTTGTCGAGCGAGTCCCAGTCGTAGGCCCGTGCGATTCGGTCCCGGATCTCGCGAACTACGATGGTGCCGTTGTCACCGTTCGTCATGACCGCGACTCCATAGCCCTTGAGCTTGTGGGCGATGAGGTCGCAGCGGAATCCCCAGTTGCCCCCGCTGTGGCCGAAGTACCAGCCTTCGCCCAGATTCGAGATCTCGAATCCCACGGCGAATTCCCCGACACCCACCGGCTCCATCATTTCCCGCACCGACTCTCGCGTCAGGACACGATTCGACTCGTTCCGGAGCGACTTCTGGACTTCGATCGCGAGCTTCACGAGATCGACGGAGGTCGTCCACAACCCGGCGGCCTCGAGCTCGGGGTAGACGTGCCATTTCGCGTCCATCGCCTTGCCTTGCCCGTCGTGAGCGCGAGCCGCCTTCGTGTCTCGTTTCGGCCCCAGGGGCTGTTCGTAAGCGCTGTCCGTCATTCCGATTGGGCCGAGCACCCACTCCTCGAGGATCTGGGGGAAGGGCTTTCCCACCGCGTCCACGAGAGCGAGCTCCATTAGGGTTACGCCCCCTCCGGAGTACTTCATGCCCGTCAGAGGCGGACGCTCCATCCGCACCGCGCCGACGTTCGAAGGACTCTGGCCATCGAGGATCTGAAGGGTCGTGGGCAGAGGCGCGGAAGGAGGATAGCCGGGAAACCCGAATCCGTCTCCAGTCCCTGAGGTGTGGCTCAAAAGCGCTCTTGGAGTGACGGGACCGCCGGCGGTGAAACCGTCCACGGGAAGGTGCCATGACTTCAGAATCTTGTTGATGTCGTCATCGAGCGAGAACTTTCCCTCTTCGACGGCCTTCAGAACCGCCATCGCGGCTACCGGTTTGCTGATCGACGCGGCCTGGAAGAGGGTGTCGTTCTCGACCGGTGCCCCGGTCGAGACGTCGGCGATGCCGTAGCCCTTCGCCCAGTGAATCTCGAAGTCGCGGATGACGGCGATGCTCAGCCCGGGCACGTGGTACTTGTCCAGGACCTCCTGGAGAGTGAACGGATCGAGACCTTGCCGATTCGGGGTCTGGGCGGCCTCGATTCGGGCCGTCGCATCGGAAACGGAGATTTGCGCCGCGAGCAGGATCGAAATCAGCACATGCATGCGTGGGAGCGTAGAGGCAGCTCGCATCCGCGTCAAGAGCTAGAACCTAACGAAGCACCGCGCACCCTCGCCGCTCGAGGTCCTCGATCCAGGTCGAAGCCCGGAGCTTGTTCCAGCGCAGATCGAGCTTCTCGAGGTTCGGGAGCTCCTGGATACCGTCGGGGAGCGAGAGTAAACGGTTCCCGCGCAGATCCAGATGGGTCAAGCTCTCGAGGCGCGCGATCGATTCCGGGAGCGCCGTCAGGTCGTTGTTCCTCAGGTCGAGATCGGTCAGCCGGCGCAGATTTCCGATGGATTCCGGAAGCGAGGAAATTCGGTTGTTCGAAAGCCTGAGCTCTCGCAAGCTCCCGAGCTCGCCGATCGATTCCGGAAGCGAGGTCAGCCGGTTGTGCGCGAGGTGGATCTCTCTGAGGTCCGGAAGACCGCCGAGCGTCTCCGGGAGGGCTTCGAGGCGATTGTTGTAGAGGCGCAGCTCGCGCAGCTTCGACAATCGTCCGAGGGTCTCCGGCAACGACGTGAGCTCGTTGTCGGTGATGCTCAGATACCGGAGCTCCCGGAGGTTGCCGAGAGACTCCGGGACCGCGGTCAGTCGGTTGTCGCTGAGGTAGAGCGCGTCCTTCAGCCTCGTAAGCTCGCCGAGTGCCTCGGGGATCGAGGACAGCGCGTTGTGCCCGAGATCCAGCATACGCAGCTCCGTGAGCCGCCCGATCCTGGGGGACACCGACGAAAGGCGATTCTCGGACAGGTCGAGGAACTCGAGGCTCTCGCGATCCCACAACCAGTCCGGGATCTCCGTAAGGAGGTTCTTTCCGATCCTCAAGTCCCTCAGCAAGGTGAGACGGGAGACGCTTTCCGGAACCGATTCGAGACGGTTGCGGCGCAGGTGCAGAACCTCGAGCGCGGAAAGCGTCTCGAGCGCGGGCGGAAGAGAGCTCAGGAGATTCCCGTCGAGATGAAGCTCGCGAAGGCTCCCGATGCCTCCTACCCAGTCCGGGACCGAGTCGAGCTTTCGGTCGTCGAGATGGAGACTCTCCCGATCGACGGGCCGCTCTCCATTCATCGCGAGAGTATGACAGCGGTGTCGGTGAGCGGCGAATCGAGAACGTGGCAGGTGCGTCTCGGACGGCCGCCCCGACGAAAGGGGAGTTTTGGTACTATGCCGGATCGCAGGCTCGACAAGACACTCGAACTTGCGCTATTTTTCGCTGCACCCAACCATTTCCGGATTCCATTGCCTCGAGGAGGAATGAATGAGGTTTGCCCCTAAGATTGGCGCTGGCCTGGTCGTTTTCGCGCTGGCGCTCATTCTCGCGCGATGCGGCGATGACTCTCCGCCCGCCGGCCCCGCGCCGACGCTCACCGCCCCGGTCCACGTCTCGCCCGTGAGCGGCAGCTTCGCCGACAACCAGCCCACGCTCACGATCCAGAACGCCACGGCGAGCGACGGCAGCACGCCGACGTATCACTTCCAGGTCGCGCTCGGGAGCGGCTATAGCCCGGTCGCGGCCGAACAGACGGGGGTGGCAGAGGGCGCGGGGGGACAGACTTCGTGGAGGGTCAACGTTCCCCTGGCACCGGGGACCTATTTCTGGCACGTAAGGGCGCAAGCGGCTTCGACGAGCGGACCGTTCTCGGAGAACGACCGGTTCACCACGACGACCGGTATCGTCGGTGGGACGATTCTGATTCAGGACGCGCTCACCAACGGGACGTCCGTCGGGACCGTGCGCGGCGGTGAATTCACGTCCGATGGGTGGCGCATCAACAACCTCGATGAGTACATCCGTTACGAGATCCCCTCGACCTCGAGCGGCTTCGTCGAATGGGAGAACCTCGGACTGCGGTCCACGAACGCCGATGCCGAGGCATACATGCTGTTCGCCATGTGGGATCCCGGGAGCGGCGAGTTCCGAGAGAATCCCTTCCGCGTCAACATCCAGAAGCTCGATACCGAGCACAATCCACCGTACGTGAGGTTCCGCTTCATATCGGACGGGGACGAGCGCAATACCGGCTACAACGAGCTGGACTGGGAGCCGTCTCAGAGGTACCGCTGGCGTGTCGAGTGGGGACCGGGAACGGATCGAAATGAGGCGCGCGTCTTCGTGAACGGCATCGAGGTGATGCGTGTCGAGTATACGCCGGACTATGAGCCGAGGACGCACTGGGTCGAGATGGGTGTGAACGAGTCTCGAGACGAGTCGTGCATCGGAGCCATCTACTCGAACGTGCGTATCGGACGGCGCTAATTTCCACCTGAAACTGCGGGGCATTTTACCACCAAGGAGGTTGGCGAGGGAACGGGTCTCGGCCTGTCCATCGCTCAGGGGATCGTCCGCGATCACAGCGGATGGATCGACGTAGAGAGCGCGGTTGGCAAAGGCAGCCGTTTCTCCATCTGGCTTCCCAAAGGCGAAGCGCTATGAGAGCCCGGGTACTGGTGGTCGATGACGATCCCGCGATGTGCTCGCTGGTGGAGGCCGGTCTAGCGCGATACCAGTTCCAGGTCACCTGGAAGACTCGCGCCGACGAGGCCTTCGAGATCCTGAACGCCTCGGACTTCGACGTGGTGGTCACCGATCTGAACATGCGGGGGATGAGCGGCCTCGAGCTTTGCGAGCGCATCGTCGCCAACCGGCCGGACATCCCGGTCATCGTGATCACCGCCTTTGGAAGCCTCGACACCGCGGTCGCGGCGATACGGGCGGGCGCCTACGACTTTCTCACCAAACCCTTCGAGATGCAGGCTCTGCGGATCGCTCTGGAACGTGGAGTTCAGCATCGCACGCTGCGGGACGAGGTCCGGCGCCTGCAGCGGGCGGTGACCGACAGCCGGCGACTCGGCGAGCTCCTCGGTAACAGCCTCGCGATGCGGCAGGTATTCGATCTTATCGAGCGCCTCTCCGATCAGGACGTCTCGGTGCTCATCACCGGAGAGACCGGCACCGGGAAGGAGCGGGTGGCCAAGACGCTCCACCGGCGGAGCGGGCGCCGGGGCGGTCCGTTCGTCGCCATCGACTGCGCGGCGCTTCCCGAAGCGCTCCTCGAGAGCGAGCTCTTCGGTCACGCCAGTGGCGCCTTCACCGACGCGCGAGCGGCCCGTACCGGGCTCTTCGTCCAGGCGAACGAAGGGACGCTGTTCCTCGACGAGATCGGGGAGCTTCCTCTCGGGCTTCAGCCGAAGCTCCTCCGCGCGCTTCAGGAGCGCCGGGTGAGGCCGGTCGGAAGCAACACTGAGGTCCCGTTCGACGTCCGCATCATCGCGGCGACGAATCGCGACCTGGAAACCGCCGTCGAGGAGGGCCGCTTCCGGCGGGATCTTTACTATCGCATCAACGTCGTGCACGTGAACCTGCCGCCTCTCCGCGCCCGGGGAAGCGACATTCTCCCGCTCGCTCAGTATTTTCTCGAGCGCATCATGGAGAGTTCGCCGAAGCGGGTGACGGGTTTCTCTGCGGCAGTGGCGGAGAAGCTCGTGAGCTACTCTTGGCCGGGGAACGTCCGCGAGCTCCAGAACTGCGTTGCCCGGGCGGTGGCGCTCACCTCCTTCGCGGAAATCACCGTCGAGGACCTGCCGTCGCGAATCCGAAACTACGCGCGCGCGCCCATCCTGGTAGACAGCGACAATCCGATGGAGCTCATCACCATGGAAGAAGTCGAGCGCCGCTACATCCTGCGGGTTCTGGAGGCGACCGCCGGCAACAAGACGCTCGCCGCCCAGATTCTGGGCATGGATCGAAAGACGCTCTATCGAAAGCTCGAGCGCTTCGGGAGCATGGAGGAGCTATTGGGCCTCGAGAGCGGTTGACCCCCGGGGCATCCTGCCCCGCGTGGCGAATTGCCACACGCTCCCAGGCTGTTCACGCGCAAACCCCGCGGCTTCCTTCTGGCACTTCCTTTGCTCTCCAATCTCACCAAATGGGGTGGCGCCCACGTCGGTGCGCGTCGGTCGGTGCTCGCGCCAACGTTGCGACGGCTGCGGTCCTTCTGTCCGCCGTTGCGATGATGGTCAAGGACCTCGACGCACCTATCCACGGCAGCTTCTACTTTCGCCAGGCCCACGTCACCGCCAACATCGAGCATTTCGTCGAGAACGGCCCGTCGCTCGTGCCCGCGACATACAACCTTGACATGCCTTATGCGGTTTTCGATTTCCCTCTGTACCAGCTACTGGTAGCGGCGATCTGCCGGACGGTCGGAAGCGATGCGCTCTCGACCGCTCGGGTCGTAAACATCGTCATCTTCATTCTCACCGTTCTCTTGGCCGGCCGGCTGCTTGCGCTCGCGGCGATGGGGCGTCTCCATCGCCTCGTCGCGACCTTCCTGTTTTGTTTCTCGCCGATGAGCCTTTTCTACTACCAGAGCCCGTTCGTCGATCCGCTCGCTATCGGCCTCTCGCTTCTCTCGCTCTATGCCTACATCGGGCTCGAGGCAACCCGCGGACCCCGCAGGCTCCTCTTGCTCGCGATCCTGCTCTCCGCTTCCGTGCTGAGCACGCTCATCAAGAATCCCATCTACCTGCCGGTCTTCATCGCCGTTGTCATCGACGCCATGTGGCGAAGATTCGAACGGATAGCACTCGGGGAGCTTCTGGTCTACGTCGCCGTAATTGGAGGCACGGTTCTCGGCTTCAAGACCTGGTCGAATCGGGTGAACGGAATCACGGGTCTTTTCGACGCCAACGAACCTCGGGAGTACTTCGGAGCTCTGACCGACAGATTCGACCCCGAGAGCTGGCATCGAATTGGAGGCGTCCTCCACCATGACGCCGCGAACACCCTGACCGTCGCTCTGGCCCTTGTCGGAGTCGCCCTTTGGGCCCTTCGCTCGGGAAGCCGCCACAAAGCGCTCTTTCTCGCGCTGGTTCTCGGATGGATTGTGACCCTCGTCGTTTTTTTCAACCGGTTCACCTGGCACAACTACTACCTTCTCGGCTTCGAGTTCCCGCTCGCGTTCTTCGGAGCCTACGCCCTCGACCGCGTGCGCGCACTGAGCCGAGCCTGGCGCCGGAGGGAGCGGGCGTGGATCGGCCTTCCGGGTTTCCGCCGCCTTCGCGGTCGTCGCAGGTTACACCGTCGTCGCCTCGACGATAGCGATGCAGGACCTGGCGGCGACTCCCACGGAGTGGATCCGGGTGAGCGGAGAGTTCATTCGGCGATCGACGGCGCCGGACGATTTCGTCGTCTACCTGGTCGACTCCCAGGACTTCCGGGACTGGAACCCGGTGTTCCTGTACTTCGCCCAACGCCGCGGATACAACGTCACCACTCGACGCATCGAAAAGCACCCTTCCATCCTCTCCCGCCTGGAAGCGCGCTACGGCTCCTCGAGCGGTCGTTTCGTGGTGTTCTGTCCCGCGAGGGCGGCGCCACGACTCGCACCGCTCCTCGAATCCCAGGGGGCGCGGCTCGTCGAAGCCGGACCGTCCGGATGGCTATATCAGATGACAGTTGCTTCCAGGCGGGGAAGTCAGCGTTCGAGCCGCCAGATCGAGACCACCGGGCCCGGCCGTTCAACACCTCCAGGCCGCTGATAGGGGACGTAGAACGCGTCGAGCTCGTCGTAGAGCCCGGGAGGGTTCCCCTCTCGAAACGGCGCGAAGCGAGCGAGGAGCGACGCCGATTCGAGACGTTTCGCCAGGCTCTCGTCGATCCTCGAGTACCGATGGAGGGCGGGATGCTCGTGGGTTACGAGGTGCGCGAATCCCGCTCTCTCTCCCTCGCGGACGGCTCCGAGCCGGAACCCGACGTCTCGCACGGGGTAGCCCGCGGGAATCCGGGGGGCGCCATAGCCTGAAGGCACCATGACCGGTGTTCCCAGAGGGAGGTTCTCCGCGATCCAGGAGGTGGCAAGAGAGCGCGTGTCTTCTCGTCCCAGCACTCGGTCGAAGGCGATCGAATCGAGGAGCGGAGGGAGGATTGCGGTTGTGACCAGCAAGTGCTTCACCCACGGTCGCGCTTTCAGGCTCTCGACGAAAAGCGCCGCCGCGAGACAGAGGGGGGGCACCACCGGCAGGGAATAGCGCGCGAACTGCGTGGGCGTGAGCGTCGCCACCGCGTAAAACGTCGCGAACCAGGCCAGGACGAGGAGCCCGCTCCACTTGCGCGAGCCTGCTGCCAGGCCCATCATGCCGAGCGCCAGGAGCGGAGGCCCCAGACCGTGAAAGAGCGCGAAATTCAAAGGATAGAAGGGGTCCCAAGCGGAAAGCGTACGATCCCCCCAGGTCTCGCGGAACAGCTCCTTAAAACTTTGCCGAGCGCCCTCGGCGTCGATGAGGACGAACGGAGAAGTCACGGCGAAGACAGCGACGAACAGAAGCGCGCCAAAGGCAATCTCTCGCGTCCTCTCCCGGAGGCTCACACCGGGGAAGGTCATACCAAGAAAGAGAACTGGAGCGAGGCCGAGAACGCCTGGATACTTGGCGGATGCAGCAAGACCCGCGAGGAGCGCCGAGAGGCGAAAAAACGAGAAGCGACTCCGGAGCCGGCCCTCCGCCGCGGCAGTGATGCTCGCGGTTACGAAGAACAGGAAAGGAGCGTTGGTCGTCGCGAAGTGGGACTCGCGCACGTGCTGGTATGCCACCGCGAGAAAAAGAGCCGCGAGAAGGCCGGTCGTGGGCGAGAATAGGCGAGCTCCCAGGACACCAAGGAGCAGAACCGTTCCGACACCGCAGGCGACCGTGACCAGACGGCCAACGAGACGCGGTTCCACTGAGCCGCCGGTGACGCCGAGGAGAGCGGCGTCGAAGTAAATGAGCAAACTCGGATAGTGGAAGAAGTGGGGGTTGAGATCGCCGGTCTCGAGGATCTGCTGCGCTTTTCCCACCACGAACTCTTCGTCCGGTCGAACGCGCTCGATGTCGAGCCCGAAGTCGATGGACCACAACCTCAGCCCGGCCGCGAGGAGCATCACCGAAAACCATCCTACGCGCCCGGTCATGTATCTTCCGAAACGTAACTTTCCGTGAAGCGTCTTGTTCTGCTCCTGGTAATTGCCGCCGCCCTGGTGCGGAGCCGGGGGATCGATCGTCCCTGGAGCCACGGGGATCATAACGGTTGGGGCGGCGCTTTCTACAGCAATATCGCGCGCAACTACGTTCGCTACGGCTATCTCGAAACGCGGTTCGCGCCGGTCATCAGCACCGGAAACGTGCCTCCCGAGGAGCGCCGCTACTACCTGACCCACCCGCCGTTCATTGGGCTCGCGGTATCGGTCGCCTTCCACCTCTTCGGCGAGCACGAGTGGTCCGCCCGATTGGTTCCTCTGCTCTTCGGTCTTGGCTCGATCGTTCTCGTCTTCCGCATCGGGCGGATCGGTTCGAAGGTCGCATCCCCGGAGATGGGGCTCGTGGCGGCGGCCCTCTTCTCGCTCGCGCCCCTCGAGACCCTCTACGGCGCGCACGTGGATCCCCAGGGGCCGCCCGTCACGTTCTTCGCGCTCGTGCTGCTTCTCGCCTACGAGGAGGGAAGGCCGCTCGTCGGGGCCGGGGCACTCGTTCTAGGAGCCGGCTTCGACTGGCCCATTCATTATCTCTCCGGACTTCTGGCATTTCACGCACTGTTCTTCCGACCCGAGCGGAGGCGGTGGGCCGTGGGTCTTCTCGCGGGCTCTCTCCTTCTCGTCACCACCTTCCTGCTCTACGCCCGCTTCGTGGCGCCCCACCCGCGCCAGCAATACCTTCAATCGACCACTTTCGACGCGTTGCTGTTCTGGTCGGGAGTTCGGGTCCCTCCCGACCGGATCCCCGGGCGTCCCATCAAGACGCCGGCGCCCGCTCCGTGGCTCGTCCGAATGGCGAGCCATCTCGACTCCCTCTACACGCTTCCCCTCCTCGCTCTCGCCGCCTTCGGCGCCGTCATCGCCTCGCGTCGCCCTTCGAGCGCGCTCTTGATACTCCTCGTCTTTGGACTCGCGCACATCGTGTTATTCCCCCTGGGAGCCTTCGTTCACGACTACTGGTCGATGTACCTCGCTCCCGGTCTCGCGCTCGCCGCCGCTTCGGGCTTGGTGAGGATCGCGGATTTTCTACGCCGCGGACGGACGCTCCTCCTCACAACCTCTTCGACGGCGCTCTCCCTGTTCCTACTGACGGCGGGGATCCGTCGCGTGGACTCCCTCCCGAGAGAGCCGGCTGCTCTCGGCACAAAGCTTCACGAGCTCACGAAGCCGGATGAGGGCATTCTCATGCTGAATCCACTCGACGCCCGCGATGCGTACTATGCCGACCGCGCGATCCGAGATCGCGTCAACCGGCTCGCCCTCTTCGAAGAGGCTCACCGCGGAAGCGTTCGCTATCGCTACTTCGTGGTGCCGGCGCAGGTTTATCGCGCTCGTCCTCGAAAGCCGCTCTTTCAAGTCGTCGGCGCTTGTTGCCGAGCCTACTCTTTCGAGGAGTACTACCTGTTCGATCTAGAGCCGCTCTCCTCGAGCACCCCGCCCCGGTAACCCGCCGACGATCTCGGTCTCAATTCCCTCGGCCACTCCCTCGAGGGGCAAGTCCTCGGCAGCGCTCGGCGCGGTATCGAGGGCCCGAGCTAGCGGAAGGAAGAGCGCAGAGAAGGAGATCATTTCGAGGCTCAACAGCAAGAGAAGTGGCTACCAAGCGTTTTGCCCAATGGATCCACAAATGTTCTCGTGCCGCAATCCATCCGACTTCTGACGACGGCGGCGTTGCTCCCTCGACGACGATTCCCTAGAATGTTCGGCGTGATGACCCCCTTCAAACTCCTCCAGCTCTTCGTTCTCATTTCCTCGGCCGGTCTCGCGCAAGAGTGGCCTACCCACGACGGGGACCTGGGCGCCACGAAGCACTCTCGTTTGACGCAAGTCAATCGGGAGAACGTCTCCCGGTTGACGCTGGCCTGGACCTGGGAGGCGCTTGAGGCGCCCGTTCCCGCGTCCCGAACCACCTTCACCGGAAGACCGCTCGCCCCGGGGAAGTTCCAGGGGACACCGGTCCTCGTTGGCGACACTCTCTATATCACGACGTCGTTCACCCAGGTGGCGGCTCTGGACGCGGAAACCGGCGTCGAGAAATGGAGATACGATCCTCGCGCCTACGACTGGGGCCCGCTCCCGCGCGGGTGCGGTTTCTGCCATCGCGGGGTCGCCGTCTGGACCGACGGACGCGAGACGCGGGTCTTCATCAACACCCGCTGGCGTCTCATCGCCCTAGACGGGCGCACGGGAGAGCCGATCGCGACCTTCGGCGAACGGGGTGAGGTGGATTTGACCGAAGGTTTGATCTGGGAGGTGAACCGGCTCCACTTCACCCACACCTCTCCCCCGCTCGTCTTCGAGAACCTGGTGATCACCGGAAGCGGAATGCCCGACAACCGGGTCTATCGTCGAAACCCGCCTGGAGATGTCCAGGCCTTCGACGTCCGCACCGGCGAGCGCGTCTGGAGCTTCCATACGATTCCGCAGAAGGGCGAGCCCGGTAACGAAACGTGGGAGGACGAGTCCTGGTCCTACACCGGCTCGACGAACGTATGGGGGCCGTTCTCGATCGACGCCGAGCGCGGCCTCGTTTATCTGCCGGTCGGCACTCCCAACAACGATTTCTACGGCGGACACCGCAAGGGCGACAACCTGTACGCGGAGTCGATCGTTTGCCTCGACGCCAGAACGGGAAAGCGCGTCTGGCATTTTCAGACGGTCCACCACGGCGTCTGGGACTACGACCTTCCCGCCCCGCCGAATCTCGTTACCCTTTCCGTCGACGGCAAGAGCATCGACGCCGTCGCCGTTGTGGCGAAAACAGGCTTCGTCTACGTGTTCGACCGCGTCACCGGAGAGCCGGTGTGGCCCATCGAAGAGCGTCCCGTTCCCGCGAGCCAGGTCCCGGGAGAGCGCCTGTCGAAAACCCAACCCTATCCCACCAAACCGCCGCCGTTCATACGGCAGGCTTTCACCGAGAACGACCTCGTCGACTTCACGCCCGAGATCCGAGCGAAGGCATTGAAAGCCATGGAGGGCTACCGCTTCGGATCCATGTTCGATCCGCCGTCGCTCGAAGGAACGGTCACCCTTCCTGGCGTCTGGGGTGGCGGGAACTGGGGCGGCGGCGCGTTCGATCCCGAGACCGGCCTCTTGTACGTGCGGAGCATCGAGTGGCCGTTCATTTTCAAGCTGGATAAGCCGGAGCCCGGGACCGCGGACGCCGACTACGACATCGCCGGAGCGAAACCGCTCGAGATCGACGGGATTCCCATCCACAAGCCTCCGTACGCCACTCTGACCGCCATCGACCTGAACCGCGGGGAGCACGTCTGGCAGATCCCCTTCGGGGACATGCCTTCGCTGCGAGCCCACCCTCTTCTCGAGGGCGTCGAGATCCCCCAGACGGGCGAGGCGCCGCCGCAGCACGGACAGTCCGGTCCCCTGGTGACCGCAGGAGGGCTCCTCTTCCTCAGCAGCGCGAGCCCCTATCTATACGCCTTCGACAAAACGAACGGCCAGCTCCTGTGGCGAACGGAGCTCGACGGCGGCGGTGGTTTCGGAAGCCCGATGACCTACCGGTCGCCGTCGGGGCGACAGATCGTCGTCGTCGGAACGTCGAAGAGCCAGGGCGAAGACGCGAGGCTCATGGCGTTCGCTCTCCCGCGGGAGTGACGTGGTCTCAGGGTCGGAGCCAGGCTCGCGCCAGCATTTTCGCGACCCTCTCGAGATTCTCTAGAGCCTCCTGGATCTCTTCTCGCGAGCCCTCCCTCGCCGCTCCCCCCTTTCGAATCGTCCGCTCGGCCGAAATCCGCTCCTCGTCGGTCAGCTTCGCCCGGAGCAGCTCGAGGGTCTTGCGTGTGCTGAGAAGTAAGCCTAGAAGCCGGGCGTCCAAGCGATTTCTTTGTCTGATTTCGTATTCCGGACCAGCGTGCCCTTCGACGCGGATTCGGGCCGTCTCGACTTCGGACTGGGTGAGGCCGCTCGACGACCGAATGGTGAGGTTCTGTTGGCGTCCTGTCGCCTGGTCCAGCGCCGTCACCTGAAGGATTCCGTTCACATCGATCTCGAACGTGACTTCGATCTGCGGCTTCCCTGCGGGAGCGGGAGAAAGCCGTCCCAGCCGGAATCGCGCGAGAGAGGTGTTCTCCTCGGCCAGATTCCCCTCCCCCTGAAGGACGTGGACTTCCACGTCCGCCTGATTGTCCACGACCGTGGTGAAGAGGCGGCTCTTCTTCGTCGGAACATTGGCGTTGCGCTCGATGACTGGCGTGAACGTGCCGTCTTTCGTCTGGATCCCGAGGGTATGCGGGGTCACGTCGAGAAGCACCAGATCTATCACCTCGCCCTGGAGAATGCCGGTCTGGATCGCGGCTCCCGCGCCCACGACCTCGTCGGGATTGACGCACCGGTTCGGCTCCTTCGCAAAGATCTCGCGAATCGCCTCCAGGACGGCCGGCGTGCGCGTCTGTCCCCCGACGGGCACGACTTCGTCGATGTCGGTCGCCTTCAGACCCGCATCGCGAAGAGCCTCCCGACAGAGCTTGGCCGTATGCTCGAGCATGGGTTGGATCATCTTCTCGAACCGGGCGCGGCTGAGCACCGTGTTCAGATGCTTCGGTCCGCTCCGATCCGCCGAGAGGAACGGGAGGACAACCTCGGCCTGGGGCTGGGTCGAGAGCTCGCACTTCGCTTTCTCCGCCGCCTCCCTCAGGCGCTGCAGCGCCATGCGGTCGCAGGTGAGATTGATGTCGTGCTCCTTCTGGAACTCCTCCACGAGCCAGTGGATGATGAGCTCGTCGAAGTCCTCGCCTCCGAGGTAGGTGTCGCCGGCCGTCGCGAGGACCTGGTAGATGCCGTCGTTGAGCTCCAGGATGGAAACGTCGAACGTGCCGCCTCCGAGATCGTAAATCGCGACCTTGCCCGAGCGTTTCTCGATCATTCCGAAGGCGAGCGACGCCGCGGTCGCCTCGTTCAGGATCCGCTGTACCTTGAAGCCGGCGATAGTCCCCGCATCCTTGGTAGCGTTGCGCTGCGCGTCGTTGAAATAAGCAGGAACGCTGACGACCGCCTCCTCCACGGGCTCGCCGATATAGTCCTCGGCCGCCTCCTTCAGCTTGCGAAGGACGATCGCCTCGATCTCCGGCGGACTGTAGACCCGGTCATTGATCCGAACGTGAGCGTCGCCGCTCGCCGATTCGACGATTCGGTAGGGACAGAGTCGCATCGCGGCCTTTACCGCGGGAGAGTCGAAGCGCCGCCCGACGAGACGCTTCACGCCGTGGACCGTGTTCTCGGGATTGACCACGGCTTGCCGTTTGGCGATCTGCCCGACCAGCGTTTCCCCCTTGCTCGTGAACGCGACGATGGAAGGGGTCGTGCGCCAACCTTCCTGGTTCGGAATCACTTGGGGCGTGCCCCCTTCCATCACCACGACCACGGAGTTCGACGTCCCGAGGTCGATTCCGATGACCTTGCTCATGGCTCGTCACCACAGGCGCCAGGGGAGCGTGTCGCGATCGAAATACATGAAGTAGGGATAGTTCTCTCCGATCTCGTAGAACGGGCGGAACCGGAGGCGTACCGAGCGTCCGTCGGGAGGAACGACGCGCAGGCTCGTCGGGTAGTCCGCCTCCTTCAGCCCCGTCGACCAGATGCCGCGAGGAAGGCTCCCCTCTTCGGGCACGAGCCAGCGCTCGAGCTCTTCGTCCCTCATCGGGAGCGCGAAGCCCGGATCGTGGTACGCGCCCTCGAGGACGAACACCGCGGGACCGCGCACCACAGCGACGCGGTGCGGATGCTGGTCGTCGACGGGCTCCATGCGGAGCGTGAGGGGGACGCGAATCTCGACGCGATCTCCCGACGACCAGGTGCGATGGACGGTGGCCCAGGAACCGGGCCGGGCGTCGACGGGGGCGTCGCTCCCGTTCACCCGGACCGAGACGCCCCGAGTCCACGAGGGCACGCGGAAGCGAAGCGGAAACGTCTTCGGCGCTTCGGCCTTCATCGAGAGCGTCGTCGTGTCGGCGTCGGGGTATCGAGTCTCCTGGGTAATCGTCAGCCCGTCCCAGGTTACTTCAGACGGCAGGAAGAGGTTCACGTACAGCCCCTCGGCGTCTTTGAAGTAAATGAGGTTGTGATATTCGGCGAGGTTCTGGATGTACGTTCCCGAGCAGCAGGTGTAGGTGTCCCAGTTGTAGACCTTCATGCCGCCGCCGAGGCGGTAGTCGCCGTAGTAGAAGCTGCGGCCGCCCTCTCGAATCGGAAGCGCCGCGCCAATGCCGTTGTAGAGGAGCCGCTCGATCCAATCGCCGTAGCGAGCCTCGCCCGTGAGCCGCAGGAGATAGCGCGAGAGCTTGAAGCCGGCCCATGAGCCGCAGGAAGTCTCACATGTGTCGGAGCGCGTCTCGAGAGCCTTCCCGAGGCTCCCATCGAGCGCCATGAAACGTTCGTTCGGTCCGTAGCCCCCGGTCGCGAAGCATTGGTGACTTTGCAGATAGTCGTAGGCGTTTCGGACTGAGTCGAGGAGCGCCGGGTCGCCGGTCGCCTCATAGGCCGCGGCCGCGCTACTGAACGTGTTGACGTGGCTGTAGGCGTGGACCCCGTGAGCGTCTGCGGGAGACGAAGTCTTCCGGAACTTGGCCCAGTAGGCGTGGTAGAGCCATTCCTCCGCGAACGCGCGGAACATGGGATCGTCCGTGAGCCGGTACGCGCGATAGAGATTCTCGGCGAGCGTGTACCATTCTTGAGGAACGCCGTAGTATTGCTGGTTGTGCGACGGATCGGCGAGCGCTTCGCGGGAGCTCCGGGGCCTTTCGAGAGTTCTCGAAGCACTCGCCGTCACGCGCTCGAGAACTTCGGAAGCCGCGCGATGACCGGTGTAGAGCTCGAGGTCCACGAGACCGCCCACGAGCTTGTCGAAGCGGTAGTGTCCCATTCGGGCGTCGCCGTCCGGAGGAAGCGTTTCGGCCCACGCTTCGAAGAGCCCGATGGCTTTGTCGCGAAGGGCGGTGTCGCCCGTCGCTTTCGAAAGGCGCGACATCCCGCTGAGCCACTGCCCGAAGACGGTGCTGCTGTCGATCCCGCACCAGCCGCCGAGCGGCTTTCCCGGCGCCTTCCGGCCCGACGCGGCGCGAAACCCGTGAAGGATGTCGTCGTCTTCGACACTGAAGTAGAAATCACGGCCCGCCTGGACCTGAGACTGCCATCGACCCGGAAGCAGACGCACCCCCTCGCAGTCGAAGGCTTGAAGCTTTGCGGGCCCGCTCGTCCCGGCAGTCCGGGTCAAACCATACACTGCCAGGGGCGCCGCTTCGAGAAACTCACGCCGCTCCATACTCCGCGTAGTCTACTCGAGACCGATGACCCCGAAGAGCCGGCCGACGCTACTTCCCTCCCTCCGGAAGCAGTTGGCGCCTATCCCGCTCGGTCGATCGGCTCGTCACCGGGGGTTCTCGACCAGCATGATGTCGCTTCGCTGCGCGTTTCCCGGGGCCCACGCGGTCACGAGCAGCCGCCGCGAGAGCGGGTTCCGCTTCAGCTCGGAAAGCACCCACCCTCTCAAGAAGAAACCCCTCGTCGGCCGCCGGAACGTCGTTATTACAGCGAGGAAGCTCGAGGGTGTCGAGTGCTTCCCGACCCTCGAATCGGCGCTCGCGACGTGCGAAGGAGACGTCTGGTTCATCGGCGGGACCCGGGTCTTCGAGGCGGCGATGAGGTTTGCCGACATTATCGACCTGGCCTACGTGCCCGATGCCGTCGGGCCCGAGGGCGCCGTCCGGGAGTGGTCCTCGGCGATCTCATTTTTGTCTCCGGGCAGGGCGCCGTCGACCCGAAGACGGGGAAGCTCGCCGGTGACGACGTCGAGTCCCAGACGGAGCAGGTGTTCAAGAACATCGAGGCGATCCTCAAAGCCGCGGGCTCGGGACTCGACAAGGTCGTTCGCTGCGGCGTGTTCCTGACCGACATGCGCGAGTTCCCGCGAATGAACTCCGTCTACGAGAGGATGATGGCGGGGAACCGCCCGGTGCGGACCACGGTCCAGGCTGCCGCCCTTCCCATGGAAGGCTTGAAGGTCGAAATCGACGCCATCGCCTATCGATGACGCGCCCTCACGCCGTCAGGTGAAGAGGGGCGTGAAAGGAATCTCCGCCGCGAGGAGCTCGAAATCGGAGCGGTTTTCGGTCACCACTTCGGCGCCATGACGGCGGGCCGTCAGCGCGATGAGGGCATCGTTCTGAAAGTTACGCAGCTTCGTCCGCTCCCAGCCTTGCGCATCGCCGACCTTTCGAAGAATTCGTCCCGCCTCCCACCAATCCTCAGCGCCCGGTTCCCACTGGACTCGAGCGAGCCGATGCAAGTCCTCCACCAGCCGACGCGCTTCCGAGGTCTTGGCGCCGCGTCGGAGCTCGGAGAGCACGACTGACGAGTGACGAACGATGAACGTCTTCCGAACGCGTTCCAACGTTTCCTGGTGGTGTCCGTGCTCCCAATGCCCGATATAGATGTTGGTATCGAGGATAGCCCAGGGCATGTCCTACGGGCTCTCCACGCTGCCCGGCTCCAAGACTCCCTTCGTTTCCTTCATGAACTTCCAGAACTCTTCCATCGCCAGGGCGCGTTCCATCGATACCCTGACCACCTCGCCCTCGGACCGGAGTCCAAGCACCTTCTTGGCGCGTCGAAGGAGCCGCTCGTCCACGTAGAAGGCCTTTCTCGTCAGCTTCTTCTTCCTCATGCCGTCTCCTGTCTTATGCATACATTCTAGCTCATACCAGCATACAGTGCTGTAAAGCTGGGCGGAGACGCCGGGTTGCCTGAGCGATACCGCGACGGCGTTGGAATCGACACGCCCCAGCAAACCCATCAGGCCCCAGCCACCGAAAACGTCCGTCACCGCGAGAACCAGCTCGTTCTCGCCCGCGCGCAGCGGGAGGTAGACCGTGCCCTGATCGAGGCCGATGAGGCCCTCGCGCCGCGGGCGTTCGAAGCTGTAGCTGTCGTCGGCGGTGAAGAGAGCCGCTCCGTTCAGGAACACGGTGACCTCGTCGCTGTAGCCGAGATGAAACGGAACTCTTGCCGCGCTCGTCGTGGTGAGCGTCTGCTTCGCGAGAACCGTCGCGCGTTTCCCGCGCTCGGGGCGGGCGATGTGGCGCAGGAGGACGAGAAGGCCCGAGGGCTCGGTCTCGAGCTTCTTCCAGCCCCCCGCGGCGGGAAGAAGCGTTATCGGACCGTCGGGGGTGACGATTAGTCTACGAGGCGCTCGCCACGACGGCGTACTCCCCTTGCTGCCACAGGTCCTCTTCCAGGTTGCCGTTCCCTCGCGGGAAGAAAATTCGCGCCGACTCGAACGCGAGTAACCGGCATAGAGTGACCGCCACCTCGGGAAAGATGGGCTTCCGATGCGTGAGGTCGACCCAGAAGTTCTTCATGGCGGCGATCGAATGCGGGTTGACGGTCTCCGCGATGAATAGACCGTTTCTGGAGAGCTTGGACCTGGAGAGCCGGATGATGGCAAGCAGAGACTCGAACGGCAAGTGCTCGATCAGATGCGCCGAGAAAATGCACCCGATGGAACCGTCGGCTCGGGCGGCGAGATAGTCGGCGGCGTCCGCGAGCTCTACCTCGTGACCCCTCCGTCGACAGCGTTCGACCATGCCGGGGTTGACGTCGACGCCAACGCCTCGCAACCCGGACTCCGCGAGAAGATCGAGAAACTCTCCGCGACCACAGCCGATGTCGACCACCGGCTGTTTGTCTCGCACCATGTCGAGGTAAACGCGAAGACGGTCCTTTATGAACGCTTCCGGACCGCGAAACGAGTCTTCGAAGGACGGATATACGTCGACCGGCGTGCTGCTGCCTTCGTTCCCATCGTACCCAATGCATTCCCGGCCGTCGGCGGCTCTGACCCGCATCGGTTCCGCGGTGTGCGGCAATGCGTACAGCTCCCTCGAGAGCCGCTCGAGCGTCTGCTCTCCGGCCGAAACACTCGTGGTCAAGGACGCCAGGTGAGCTTTCGCCGCATCCTGAAATTCGGAAACGTTGCTCACCAATTTCACCAGGTGCCGTTCGATGTCACCGTGGCGCCCGAAGGCCCGCCCCATTTTCTCTTCGATGAGACCGACGCGCTTCTTCATCGATGCCAAGCGGTCTCCGGCTCGTTTTCGTTCCTCACCAACTTCATCCAGAATCGCGGGTATCATCTCCTGCTCCAGGGCATCGACCCGCTGCTCGAGCTCTCGAACGACCGCGAGGGTAGCTCCGTCACGTTCGGGCACCTGTTTCTGGAGCGCCGGTATAGCTTCTCGCACGATTCCATCGATCCGTTGTCCGAGCTCTAGAGACTCCTCCAGGATCGCCCTGTGGAACGCGGCAAGGCTCGCGGTGTAAGGCCGCAGCAAGCGAAAGAGGAGAGAGCGCGCCAGGGGCAGGAGCGGTCGAAATCGGATGGTCGTTTCCCAAGGATTCCCGGGGAACTCCGCCGAACGAAAATAGGCACGATCGTGCGTCGATGGCCCGCTGGGTCCGAGCTCCGCTGGCTGCGATGCACGTGGCTGCGGCGCCGCTGGCTCCGGCGCCGCTTCCTCGGCTTCCGATCGTTCCAGCGCCGTTCGCGCCCGTCGAATCTCCAAGAGCCTCCGACCGATGAGCTCGGCGCGGACGCTTGGTCGGTCCCGATCGAGGAGGTCCTTTCTCGCCCGCCGCCCCTTTTCGAGCGCTTCCTCCGGGTGTTCGTACACGTGCCGCATCAGCCTCGCGGCGTCCTCGATATCGGGCTCGGCCCACTCGCTTCCCGCCGGGTACGGTTCGCAGCCCTCGGGGATCGATACCACCTCGTGTCGAACCAGATAAGCGTTCTCCTCGCTCATGAACATCAAGTTGCCCGAAAAACCGGTAGCGATGACCGGCTTTCCCGCGACCATGGCTTCCGCCATCGTCAAGCCAAAACCCTCGGCCCGATGAAGCGAAACGTAACAGTCGCAGCTGGAGATGAGCCCGTTCATGGATTCGCGAGAGAAATACCGATCGAGGACCAGCACGTCCGGGTGCTCCGCAGCCGACACTTTTACCTGCTCGAAATCTTCGATTCTGCTTTCGCCGTTGATGCTCTTGAGCACCAGGACCGGCCCTTCTCCGGGAGCGAAAGCACGGTCGAAGGCCTCTATCAGCGCAAGAGGATTCTTGCGCTCCATGACACTCATGAAGTCGTAGATGAACAAGAACAAGAAGCCCTCGGGCAAACCGAGCTCCGCCCGCATCGAGTTCGATGACAGCGGGGGAGTCACGGGCGGGGGAATCACGTGAACCGGCTTCGGCGAAACCGACGAGAGAGCGGCGGCGGTGTACGCGCTCGCTACCCAGATTTCGTCGAGGTGAGCGAACGAGCCGTGCCACTCTTTGGGGAACGTGGATACTTCCCAGTGCCACAAGCCGATGGTGTAGCGGCGGTCGAAGAACTCCCGACCTAATTTCTTCGCGCAGCTCGGCAGCATGTCGGCGTTCACGCAGATGATATTGATGTCGTAGGGGGTATCCCCGTTCCCATCCTCGAAGGCCTCGAAGGGATGTTCGTGACGGCTCGCAGTATCCTCGAGGGTAACCGTGGCGTAGGGGACACCGACCTGTTCCAGAGCGGCGACGAGCTGGCGGGCGGCCTCACCTACCCCGAGCTCGGCGCGAAAGTAGCCAACGACGTTGACACCGGGCAGTAGCAGGCGGTCCGAGGGAGCTTTTGCGCTTGCGCACGGCGTAACCTCCGAGCGCGCCGAGCGGGCCAAAAGCGGAAGAAGGGCACCGGGAATCCTGGCCTCTTCCACACCCGTCTCGCGAACCCAGCTCAGGTACCGCTCGCCGTCTTTCCCGGAAAGATCGGGGAAAGCCAACTGCAAGTCGACACGCTCGGAATACACGGAGTGAAGGTAACGGGAGACGCTGGCACCGGGTGACCGCACGACGGGCTCGTTGAACCAGCGCACGAGTGCGTCGGGGTCACCGTTCGCTGCCGGTGGTTCTTCTCCTCTCCCTTGCTCGAACGCCAACAACGCTGCCCGATAGATCCATCGCATGCGACGATCGATCGGAAGTCCGTTTTGAAGAGTCCCGAAACCGTAGGGCTGTTGGGACAGGCTTCGGTGTCCGTGCGCCAGGAGCTCTTTCGCATAAGCCTGGCAGATTCGTCTGAGGGCGGGGTGCTCACTGAGCAGAACTCGTGGGGAAGGCAGTGAGTGTCGGCTCAGCAAATGGGGTTTCTCGGGATCGAAGCCGCTGAAGTGGAAGAAGCGGAGCTCTTCGCCGTTCACCAGATAGCGAAATCCGTTCCAAATCAGATTCCGGTTGGACAGATTCCAATAAGCCACGTTGCAGCCGGGATCTTTCAGAATAAAGTGGTCGAAGTAGCCCGGCACGAAATCGATCCATCGCTGGTCGACGAACAATCCTTGCTCGGGGGCGGAAACGCAGTGTCGCCGCAGCCGTTCCGCCCACCAGTCGAGAAAGCTCGCGGCGCCGCTGCGAACGGCGATGAAACCCAGATTGTAGGCCCCGGATTGGAGCACCTGGATCTCGCTCGGATTGGACCGGTCTCGCGGCATCGGCTCGATGTCGTGCGGCGTCAGGACGATCGAGTGGCGCCGTGCAAGGTCCGCGATATCGTCGAGTGGTGAGAAGATCTGAATGTCCGGGTCGAAGAAGACGACCTCGGGTTGTCCATCTTTCAGGAGGTGGCGCATGAGCCACGGCTTCACGGCCGTCGCCAGCTCCGTGACATCGTACATGAGCGACAGGCGGTGGAACTCCTGCGGATCCATGATGTCCTGCGGCCGAACGAGGTGGAAGGCCTCCCGGTCGGCAGGGAATTCTCCACCCGGGTCGTCCAGCAGAAGAACGCTGAAGCGTCCCTGGGGATGATGCGATCGAAAAGACTCGGCGAGAACTCGGGCGTAAGCCAGGTAGTTCCCTGCGATGATGGTGCAGGCGTTCATGACAAGAATCGTGACGATTTCAGCACCCTGCTAGGACCGGCGAGCTCTGATGGTGATAGATCGACGGACACCGCGGGCTTTCGGCCAGGAAGCTTCCGATGCCTCCCGCGGACGGTTCGCGATGGGCTCCGAGTTTCGGAGTTGCCGCATGCGAAGAAGCGTCTTCAAGTAGGACCACCCGCAGCGGAAAAGCCTGACCCGTGAGCGACCTGTCCGGCGGGTCCGATAGTGAAAGGGAACTTCGAGGATCGTATGGCCCGCCGAGTACAAGAGCACGAGGACCTCAGGCAGGATATCGAAGTCTCGCCCCTGGGGGTCTATCTTCCGAAGCCCGGCCATCGGATAGATTCGGAATCCGCTCGAGAGATCCCGGAAGGGGAGGCCGAGATAGCGCCGGTAGACGCCGTTCAGGAGACGACTCAGTACCGAGCGGAAGACTCCCGTTTCGGCGCTTCCGTGGGCGACGTAACGGGAGGCGATGACCAGCGCGGACTCGCCTCGGTGATCCCAGAGCGTCCGGATGAAGGAGGGCTCGTGTGAGTGGTCGGCGTCCATCGTGAGGACGTATTCGCCCTTCGCTGCCGCAAACCCTTCAGAAAGAGCCTGACCGTAGCCCCGGCCGGTTTGGTTGACGAAGCGCGCCCCCGCCTTCTCGACCATGGGCCGGGTGTCGTCTCCCGAGCCGCCGCCAACGACCACCACCTCGAAATCGACAGGCATCTTGCGCAGGACGCGATCGACATCCGGAAGGAGCGATTGCAGGTTTTCGGCTTCGTTCAGCGCCGGAATCAAAACCGTCAGATCCAACGCCTGCCCTCCCCCTCTTCATCGAATTCGGCTGTAATCACTGAGCTTAACCATCGGGAAGTTGCGGCGCAAGAAGCTGCCTTTGGAGGGTCTCTACTTTCGACAAACGGCGAGTAGATCCAGCGACTCTTCCAGAGGGTTTTGGCCGATGGTAAAGTCCGAAGGGTCGAGCTCTCCGAACGACTCCAGATGATCCGCGCGCATTCGCCGTCTCACGAATCGCGCGAGCTTGGCGAAAGCCCACTTCTGAATCGGTTGCGGGAGGACGCGACGCAGACCGAAGGGATCGAGCCTCAGAATCCGCGTCACCTGCCGGCGCCGCGAGCTCTGAAGCGTTCTGACGCGCTCGTTGCCGAAGACCCCCAGGATCTCTACCGAGGGGAAGAGCGGCTCCAGGAGCTCCCGGAGCTCCTCAGGCCGATACTCTTTGAAGTGATAGGGGTTCTCCGAGAACGAAGCCAGTCGATTCGGAGTGCTGAGAATGAGGAGTCCTTCGGGTCGCAACACACGAGCCGCCTCCCGCAGGAGCGCAACCGGCTGTCGAAAGTGCTCCAGGACCTGAAAGGAGCACACGACGTCGAAGCTTCTGTCCCGGAAGCCGAGCCTTCGCAGGTCGGAACACGATAGCTGGAGGTTTCGCGGGCCGCCGCGCCGCGCTTCTCTTGCCGTCTCCCATGAACTGTCGACACCGACCACGAGGCGGGCGGACTCGGCGATGCATTTCGCTCCGTAACCCTCGCCGCAGCCGCCGTCCAGGACCACCTTTTCGGAAACAAAGGGAAGGCACGCCCGGTAAGCGGCCAGGTGCTGACCCAAGTCCGGCCGAAAGTCCTCGTCGTGAGCGCTGATACGCTCTCCGGTGAATGCCACCAACGAGAATCTACTCGCGCGTCCAGGCCGCCCGGAGTACCGTTCGGCGAGCCGGTTCGTTTTCCAGGAGTTGCTCGAGGAGGGTCGCGTAGCTCAGAGCCGTCTCCTCCCATCGGAATGAATCGGCCCGACGACGGGCTCGAACCGAGAGTCGATCCCATAGAGCCCGGTTCTGCTGGAGGCCGCGAAGAGCCTCGGCCAAACCGTTCGCGTCGCCTGGTGCAACGAGTATGCCGGCATCTCCCACGACTTCGGCGATGCCCGGGAGGTCGGAGGCCACCGGCACGCAGCCGACCCTCATGCCCTCGAGCAGCGACATCCCGAAGGCCTCCATCATCGACACCGAGGAAAGTACGACGACGTGAGACGCCGCGAAGAGCGCGCACAACTCGGAATCGGACAGCTCGCCGTGAAAACGAACCCTCGGCAACTGCAGCCGGGCCGCCAGGGCTTCGTATCGCTGCCGGCGGTGACCCTCTCCAACGATGTGCAAGTGGGCCTCCGGTACCTGCTGGAAGGCCCGCAGCAGCACCTCGATTCCTTTGTAGGATCTCAACTGAGCCACGGCGAGAATGTCGAATCGTCCCCCCTCGCGGTCACCGGCTGGATACGAGAGGTGGTCCGCCCCCCAGGGGATGACGAGCACCTGGAGGTGTCCTCGGTCGAGAAGCAACCGCTCGTAGGCTCGCGTGGTTACCACGACGGCGTCGGCCAAACGAAGGATCCGCCGGTGCAGGCGATTGTAGATCCGGCAGAGAAGGCGGAATCCAGGGAGGTCCAGCTCGAAATGATGGGTATAGACCACCTTCGGGCGCGTCTTTCGGGTCATCGTGAGACGTATCAGGAGGAGGAACACCTCGCTGAACGTCGGAGCCGGACCGTGAATATGAACGCAGTCGTACCGCAGAAGCGCACGGCGGATCGAAGGCCATCGAAGAAAGAAGAACGACAATCTGAGCTCTCCCCAGATCAGCTTCGGCAGGCTGCGCATGGTGATGGTGTCGAGCTCGTGCCCCATCCGGCGGTAGTGCTCGATCAAGAGCTTCGCCGACAAGGCGACTCCACTCCGCGCCGGCGGGAGCTCGGAGACCACGAGAAGGATTTTCACGGGCGTCTCGACAAGTACGATACCGAATTTGCGCCTCGTGGAGAAGTGCATATATCCTTGATGCCGCTGGGTCGGCGGAACGAAGTGCCCGGAGAGACCATCGATTGCAAACCGAGGCTACGAGTCCCTTTCTGACGGAGGAATGCCAGCTCCAGCAGCAGGACTCCTCCGCGAAGGACGCCTCGAGACCAGGGGTCGGCTCGGTGCCGAGTTGCCTCGTCTGCGGTCGAATGCGGCTGGGAAGGATCCATCGCACGCCGCACCAGGTCCTGCTGCGCTGCAAGGATTGCCGTCTGGTGTTCGGATGGCCCGTCTTCTCGAGAGAGGCCCTCCTGGAATACAACGCGATCTCCTTTCGCGGCCAGGGATTTCCCGAGACCGCCGGCTATTTCGATCGCTCCCGCGTGGGACTCGATGGCAGCTCGCTATTGCGGCAGTATCGGCGCGGGTTGGAGCAAATCTCCCGGGTCGTTCGCGCGGGAAGACTTCTGGATGTCGGCTGCGGAGTGCCGATATTCCTCGAGCTCGCCCGATCGGCCGGCTACGCCGCGCAGGGGATCGATTCGGTGCCCGAGGTTGCCCGGATCGCCCGGGAGGACTTCGGCCTCGTCGTTGAGACCGCGCCCTTCGATCGGTCGGGTTTGGAGAAGGCCTCCTTCGATGTCATCACCATGTGGGATTTTCTGGAGCACCTGCCGGATCCCATGGACGCTCTGATGCTGTCGCGACAGCTGCTGCGGCCCGGCGGCGTTCTCTTCGTCAGCGTGCCGAACCATCGAAGCGTTCTTCACGGCGTCGCGGCTTTGCTCGGGAAGCTTCCGTACCGCCGGACCCTCGAGATGGTGGACAAGCTGTATCACTTTTCGCATGTCTGCATCTGGTCGCCGCGGGCGATCGAAACCGCGCTCACCCGGGCTCGGTTCTCGCCGCTCGCGCGTGGCCTGGATGCCCCGGACCTGAATCGCTACCGCCTTCAGCCTGCTATCCGTGCTGGTCTCACCGCCATCGACGTCGTCGGCCGTATCACCGGGCTTCGGAGCCGGCTGTGGATCCTGGCCAGGCCCGCGGCCAGCCCCTCGATGGATTCCCCAGGGTTTCCTCCGGGAGTCCGCTCGACGGGATGAGCTCGAAGCCTGGGAGCTCCGCGGACCGCCGCACCGCCTGCCTCGTTGCCGTGACCAGCGGCATTCTCGCCCTGCCCTTTCTCGCGAGCATTTCGATGCTCGACGAGGGTGCTTTGGTGCACATCGCGGACCGCATCGCTTCGGGAGAAGTTCTCTATCGAGACGTTGCCACCGGGGTCATGCCCGCCGCCTACTATCTCCACGCTCTACTCTTTTTCGTCTTCGGCCGCTCGCTCCTCGTGGGACGACTCTTCATGATTCTGCTGTTCGCTCTGGCATCGGCGGGTGTCTTTCTTACGGCCCGTAGCGTCACTACCCGCGCGGTAGCGCTTTCGGCAGCTCTGTCCTTCAGCGCTCTCAGCGTCAGCCACTGGCGCTTCCCCGGTTACGCCTCAGAGGCGATATTCCTCGTTTTCCTGACGCTCGCTGCCGCCCGCGTCTTTCTTTCGACCCGCCGCCAGAAATGGCTTTTCCTCACCGGCCTTGGGCTCGGCTTCACCATCCTCTTCAAGCAGAACTACGGCGCGTTCGTCTCTCTCGGAGTGGCGGTGGGCCTGGCGGCGGGCGCGCCCGATGCCCGTCGGGGATTTCGAGACGTTGCCATGGCCGCGGTCGTGGCCGCGTTGCCCATCGCGGTGACCGCCGCACTGTTCGCGAGCGCGGGCGCGGCAGCGGATTTCTGGTATTTCACCGTGCGCGTCCCCCTCCAGATCCCGTTCACGATCTTCGCCCGTCCCTGGCCGCCGCTCTGGGGAGAGCCCGACGGCCGGCTCTTGCGGGATATCGTCTACTACCTTCCCTTCGAGGAGCTGGCACTGGACCTGAATGAGTGGCTATACGGACACCTGTGGCTCCCTATCGCCGTCGTCCGCGTCACCTACTCTCTTCCGCCGGTGTTCCTGCTCCTGGCGGTCTTCGCCTGGCTCCGAGAAGCATCTCGACGGCGGAAAGCCATGGATCGTATCGCGGGCGAAACGCGGAACCTTGCTGCTGGAGCGCTGTACCTGGGAACATCGCTCTTCTTGTTCCTCGGCGTCTTTCCGCGAGTCGATACCCATCATCTGGTGCTGGCTCTCGCGCCTTGCTTCCTCCTCGCTGCGTGGCTCGGGGGACCCGAGCCTCGCCCACTCGTGCGCCGCGGGGCATTGGCGGTCGCGGGATTCCTGTTCACGCTCTCGCTCGTGTCCCAGGCCGCGGTGATCGCCGATATCTACCCGGAACAGAGACGAGACGCGTTTCTGGACCTTCCCCGAGCCCGCGTTTGGGCCGAGCGTTGGCAAGTCGCCGAGATCCGGCGCCAGATCGAGCAAATCGAGAAGCGAGTGCCCGCAGGAGAGCCCATTTTCGTAGCACCCGCGGCCCCCATGTACTACTTCCTCGCCGACCGGCCTAACCCTTCGCGCTATCCCCTCATTCTTCCGGGTGCCCTCGACGAAGAAGAGGTGGTGCGCACGCTTCAGAACGGGCCGGTCCGCTACGCTCTAATCTCTGACACCGCTTTCGAGAACTTCCCGTTTCAATACGTGGCTCCGCGGGTCTGGGACTACGTCGTCCGTCATTTCCGGCCGGCCGATGGAGCGGGATGGGAAGTGGCGCCCCACGAACCGTACTTGTATTCCAGGGGCTCCCGGAGGCAACGAGACCCGATCGACCTGCTCACGCTGGCGCCAGTCGAGAATGCCGCGGAGAAAACGGACGCGGCGGTCCTCTCCGTAAGCACGGATTACGACGACTGGAGCGAAGCCCTGAGCCTCATGCAGCCGCCTCTCAGTCCGACGATATTCCAAGCGGTGGCGGTGGACGACTACCACAGCCAAAATCCGGATCTCGTCCAGTGGCAATCCACTTATCTCGAGCCCAGTCTCGTGGTTCGAGCTCCCGGAGGCTGGCGGAAGGTGCTGGTCAGCTGGGAAATTCCGTTCGAGAAAGGCTACGGGTTCGAGTTCGCCTGCGCCATCATTCCCTGGGCGTGGTCGGGCTGGGTGGAAGGACAGGGGGCACTGGTCGAAGTCTGGGTGAGCTCATCCCCGGAAATCGCTCCTCCTCGCAGGGTGTGGTGGCGGTGGCTGAACCCTCGCCGCGTACCGGAGGATCGTCGCTGGCATCGGGCGGCCGTGGATCTTTCGTCGTTCGTCGAAACCCCGCGAGCGGTCGTAACTCTGGTGGTGGGCTCCGCGCCGACCTTCCTCGCCACCGATGCCGCCGTCGCCTGGAGCGACCTCCGCCTCATCGTTCCCGGAAGGGTATCGTGGAGCGCGCCCGATTCCAGACGAGCCGAGCCGCGAAATATACTCCTCGGGGAGGGCACGGCACGCCGCATGCTCTACTTCGAAGAGGAGGACATCGGCGTTTTCCAGGAGGCGGTATCGCAATACCCCGATCTCGCGAATGCCCACGCGGCTCTGTCGGAAGTAGCGACCTCGCTCGGTGACCATGAGCTGGCGTTGGCGGAGAGCCAGAACGCCGTTCGGCTCGATCCCGAAAAGCACCATTACTGGATGCGGCTGGGGCAGGAGCTGCAACGGGCCGGCCGTGGGGCGGACGCCATCAAGGCGATGACGGTGGCGCTCGAGAAGGCGCCCGATAACTCCAACTATCACGCGGCGCTCGCGTCCGCTCTTCTGAGCGAGGCCTCTGGACTGGAGAAAACGAGGACCGCCTCGCTCGAAGCGATACGTCTCGATGCCAAAAACGCTTGGGCCTGGACGCTCCTCGCGTCCGTGGAGCGACAGGCGGGAGACTCCGAGGCGGCAGCCCGGGCGGCCGAGCGCTCGGTAGCGCTCGAGCCGACGAGCGCCTGGCCGCATCTGGCTCTGGCCGAGTCACTGCACGCGATGGGGCGAACGAATGAGGCGCTTCAGATCCTGGAGCGCACGGCTTTGCTGGAGATGGACCCGGGGGCCCGATCGGCGCTCGCGCGGAACCTGTTGGCCTGCGGAAGGCCAGAACGGGCACGAGAGGAAGCGCTCGCGGCGACCGAGCAAGCACCGAGGTCGGAGGCGAGCTGGACCGTACTGGCCCAGGTGGAGTCTACCCTGGAACAGTGGGAACCCGCGGTCCGTGCGTGGCGTGAGGCGGCTGCGCTGGATCCGGACAACTCGTCGCTCCTCGTTCAACTCGGGCGTGCGCTCGTGAAGTCGGGTCGGGGGGATGAAGCTCTGGATGCCCTTCTCGCGGCGAGGACTCTGGCGGAAGGCGATGCTTCGCGGCTCAGGGAGGTAGCGATCGTCCTCGACGAGCTGGATCGGCCGCATGAGGCGTTGGATACCTGGCGAAGCGTGCGCCGCCTCGCGCCCGAGGGAGAGCTGAAGGAGGAAGCCAGGCGCCGCCTCGGCTCGACCCCGCGACGGGAGTGAGCGCGGGGTTCGTCGCGGAGATCAAGGCTGCACCGTCCTTCGGACATACCTCGTAAGGAGCAAGCGCCGGGACTCGGTCATGAGGCGCGCGCTCCTGCCCGCCTGGTCGGCAGCAAATCGATCGCTTTGTGGCGGTAGCCGTTGTGCTCGACCACGAACAGGAGGCCGCGCTCGATGGCATGCGCCAGCGTGCCGTCGGTCTGGCCCCTCTCTTCCGGAAACTCTTCCATCGAGAAGTCGAAATCGATCAGTGTCGAAAGGGCTTTCGGTCGAAACCAGAACATGGAGCCGGCAGGGAATATGCAAGGCGAAGCGGGGTCGAAGTCGATGTCCAGCCACGAAAACAAGTCGATCATCGGGCCGCGATTGTTCCCCCATGAAATCGACGACCGAATCTCCGGGAGGTAGGTGGGGTAGAGGAGCCCCAGCTCCGGATCGCGATCGAACTCGCCGACGATCTCGCGGATCTGGGCATCACTGCTGAGGAGCCGGTCGAGGAGGAAGCCGCGCCAGCCGCTCAGATTCGGGGCATGAGGGCTCTTCTTCGAGTGCACTTTGCATACGAGATCGTAGTCGTAGTACCGCGACGTGAACTTCGTCAGGAAAGGACCGATGTCCCGCGCCCGGTTCTCGACTTCGACCACGTTTACGGATACCTGGGGGAAGCGATGGTTGAAGTAGGAGAAGGCCTGCGGGTAGATTCCCTCGGTCGCGGTGACGTAGAGATCGAAGGGAAACGGGACGTTGGAAATGTATTCCGCGAGCTCGTCGACCAGATCCCAGTAGAACAGGTGGAGCACCACCGCGATTCGCGGAATATTCTCATCGCATCGGGAGACGGCGCGCCGCGTCGCGTTGATGTACGCGTAGCCGCACTCGCTATCGGGCTCCAGGTACACTCCCTCGGCCCATTCGTTCCAGGCGTTGATGAACACCAGGCGCTCTTCTTTTTCTCGGGACTTCGCCTGCTGGCACAGGCGGCTCAGCCATCGTTCATAGCGGGCGGGTGTGCCGTTGATGAAGATGGTGGGCGCCCCTTCGGGTCTTCGCGCGGTGTTGTCCCAGGCCATGGTGGCGGCGCGAAAGATCCTGGGGTGCGGAGCTCGCGCGGTGCTGCTTAGCACCATTTCATTGTAGTCGTGCAATCCGCCGTCGAAGAATGGCGAGAGTCCGTGAACGTCGCGGACCCCGTTGAACGCCGAGCCCGAGAGGCCGTGAGGGGGGAACTCGACTCCGGCGTCGGCTCCATAGTCCTCTGGATCGTTGTCGGTGAACTGGGCGGTCACGACGAAGATGTCCCCGATCCCCTCGTCCAGGCAGTACTGCCGCCATCTGGCGATGCTGGCCTTGGGGTCGGGGAGGATGTCCAGACGATAAATCAACAGGAGTGGTTTGCCGTGAACCCGGATGTAGCGCTTGTCGGAAAAGTACCGGGACACGTTGACGATGAAGTCGAGATCGTCCTGTTCCGAATACTCCTGAGCGATCAGGACCTCGTTCTTAGCGCCGTCCCAGGCTCGGGTCCAGTTCTCATTCGCCCAACAGAGGCAGTAGTCGAGATCGATTTCGGGATTTCTGTAAATCAGCTCCAGCGGCTCGTCGAGGAACCGCTTTCCGTTGAACCAGTAGTAGTAGATACAGACTCCCTCGAGACCTGCCGAGCGAATCATCGACGCCTGTCGTTCGATCGTCTCTTGGGTGCTCAAGTCGTAGTAGCCCAGATCCGTTGGGGTGCGCGGTTGCGCGTGGTTCGTGAACAGCGGGCGCGCCTTGCGCACGTTGTGCCAATCGGTGAAGCCCTCCCCCCACCATGCATCGTTTTCCAGGATTGGATGGTACTGAGGCAGGTAGAAGGCGAGGGCACGCACCTCGGATGCGCGGTCGCTTTCCATGGGTGCGGGCTCGCTCGCCACGAAGCGGGTGGCGTAGATCTGATTCGGGGGAAAGAGTCGACTCAGGGGAGCATCGGGCCCATGAGCCTCGCGCCTTTGGTTCTTGCGAGCGCCGTTGCGGAGGAAAAACGACCGTTCGGCGGAGAGGAAGTGGCGAAGGCGGCGGACCACTCGTCCGGCGGCGCGCAGCGGAGAGGTGAAGCGCCAGGACCGGCTGTTCGCGAACACCCGGACTTGCTCGCGCAGAGCGTCCGCCGCCTGGGCCTCTTCCCGGAACTTGCTCACGCGGAGGCCGTGGAGTTTCAGCTCCTCCCTCAGGGCGCTCATTTGCTGCTCGCGGCGGCGAAGGGTCGCAGAAAGAAGGGCGATCCGCTCCTCACGTTCGCGGAGCAATCCAGAGAGCTCACGAATGCGCTCGTCTCGAGCGTCTAACTCTCGCGGGAGCTCGTCGAGCGAATCCGCCTCCGCAGGCCTTCGTTCCTCGCGCTCACCATCGGCTGTCGTGAGCTCGCCCACCGAGCGATCCGCGAACGCGCCGGTCGAGGCACAGAGGGCGCTGACCCGGGGGGCGCGGGCATTCTTCGCATGGGCGAGCCGGCCGACGCGGCGATCCCCGTTCCCCGACAATCGTTGTACGTGTTTCAAAGCTGACTCACCAGTGACCTCGGGTAGGAATCGTTTTCACCCCTTCCGCTTCCGTCGTGCCGGTTCGAAGCGCAGGCATCCTCCGTTCTCGAGGCACGTCCCTCGAGCACGTCGCTCCGCATTCTCACCTTAGGGTTCAAGGATAGAAGAAATCCTCCTTGGACGGCAAGCGGGAGGGACAGAAGCGCCGAGCTCGTCGGGAGCCGGCGACCCGCGTCATCTTGGAACAAGAAGCCGGGCAATGAGAGAAGATCAAACACCTGATGGCTGAATTTGAACCATACGCCGACCAGCCTGGCCCGCATGATCCAGCAGGCGGGCAGGCGGGCGCACTCATCGTCTGGCTGGAGTGGGGTTCGAGGACGCGAGCTGGGAGATCCGATGGAGGGGTCGTGAAGCCAGCCCACCGCTGCGCTGCGATGCGCTGAGCGACGAGTGACGCCGTCCGCTCGGCTGCGGCAGTCCCAGGAGTCTGACGACCTCCGGAAGCATCTGATCGACGATGTAGCGGTAGAGGATCTCGCGGGGGTGCGGACCCGCCGCGTTGACGATGAGTTCGTCGGTGGTGAAGCCGTCCGAGCGAGCCCGCTCGAGGGCGGACTCGGTAACGATCACGTCCACGCCGTGCTCGGCAGCCACGGCTCGTATCGTATCGTTGGCAATGCGGAAGATCCCTGCCTCGTAGGGATAGGTGACGAAGAAGATGGGTGTCTCGTACGAGCGGGCCGTGAGGATCATGCGCGTGTAGTCGAACCTCAAGCCGTTCCGCACGCGCTCCTCTGAGAGCTGATCCGGTTCGCCCTTGTCCATCACCACGCGCTCCTCGCCGAACTGCCAAGTGGTGCGGTCTCCCACCCACTCCAAGAGTTCGGCACGTGCATGCGCGAAGCCCGTCATGTTGAACCAGGCCATAGCGACGAAGCGGACCGTGCGGAGCCGGAAGAGCCAGCCGCGCAGCGCGTTCGTCCAGCCCTCCCAGCTCTCCGTTTCGGTCGCGTTCCAGAAGCTGTTGGCTCCCGCCCAAGCGATGACGAGATCGGGGTGGAGTCGAGCGATCTGGCCTTCGAGGCGATTCGCCACCATGGGGGTGTTCATGCCGGGCACACCCAGGTTCACGACCTGGATGTCACGCTGGTACGTGCTGCGGAGGCTGCGCTCGAGCTGGAAGGGGTAGCTCTGGGGCTCCGGGAGCGGGGCCCCGTAGGTGTGCGAGTCGCCCACGCACAGGATCGTGAGGGCGCCCTCGCGTGGCGCGGATGCAGCGGAGCGCGCGTATATGTTCCGGGTGGCGAGCGCAGCAAGCTGCCAGGCGACCTCGATCACGACGAGGGCGATCAGGGCGAAGAGAAGAGTTCGCTTCATCACACGGGCAACTCGAGCATCGGAGGGGACTACCACCGCGCCAGCTCCGGCGAGATCGAGCTCAAGGAACTCGTCGCGCTGCCCAGCTACCGCTCGCGGGACCACAGACGCCGAGGTTGTCCGAGTACTTGTCGGTAACACTGTTGACGAAACCCCCGTTTGCGACCTCTCCGTTCGTGAATCTCCCCGAGACGGTGAGTGTGCCGGTATAGTACTTCCCGCTCGGCTCGTCGCGACGCCAAATGGCGGTGCCGGAAAACGAGTCGCCTCGGACCTCCGTGTCGTATCCCGTGAGCTCCAAGACGAGGCGTCCGCCGCTGCAATCGTGATGGAGCGTAAGCGTTCCTTGGACGACGTTGGCGTGGTAGAGAGGGTTTCCCAAGGCTTCTTGGGTCCGCACGTCGAAGCGAATCGGACGCCCCTGCTCCGTAATGCCGTCCCAACGGCCTGCGATCTCGTATTGTGTTTGCCCTACGGGCACGACCGTCGGGGATGCCGGCGGTGGATCGTTGAGGTCGGTGCACGACAAGGACAGCGTCAAAGCCAGCATCCCGGTCGCGAGAATCCTCGAGCTGATCACGTCTTCTCCATTTCCCAATCTCCAGTTCATCTACAGTCTACACGCTAAGTCTCTTCCTTACGAAGGTACGCTTTTCTGCTCAGTGGCCGAGCTCGAGAAGATCCATCGGGTCGAGGCGGGCGTCGCCAAGTCGTACGCCCCAATGCAGATGCGCCCCGGTGACGCGGCCCGTCGCTCCGACCTTGCCGAGGATGGTCTCGGCGTCGACCATCGCGCACCGGCTTGACGTCAATCGAGCTCAGGTGACCGAAGAATTATCGCGAGTGCCACCGAGATCGTTGACCTCTACGGCCGTCGGCTCAAGCAGTCTAGGAGACCCATTGCGGGTAGGTGTCAGCCCACGTTTATGACGTACACCCATAGGTATTCATCTCCCCATCTCCTCCTCATCTCCCTATCCCCCTTTCTTATTCACTCCGGGGACGTTGACAAATCGTGATACAGCTGTTATCAAAGTTGAGTACACCTCGAAAACAGTGCTGGAGGGATCATGAGCCAACCCAAGATACCGCCGCAGTCTAAACCGGTTCGACTCTCGGACGACGACATGAAATCGACGGCGCTGGACCGTCGCTCCTTTCTATCGAAGCTCGGCGTCCGGTCCACGGTCGTGCTCGGAGCCGTTCTCGCCACCACGTCCTGTGGTGGCAGCGACGACTGCGACAACGACCGGACGACCGACGGCAACCCGACCGATCCACCCAATCGCAAATTAGACACCTGCGACGCCGATTGATCACGTCCCAAGGCGTCTCAACACGGGTCTGGACTGAACTCCAAGTGTGGAGAGTCGCGACGAGCCTCACTAATAATGAGGTCTCGCGCACTGAGCCCCATGCGTACTGAGGGGTTTTCGTCTGCCACGGCTTTCCCCTGGCTCATCCATCCTGTCGAACCGAGCGAGTTCGAATCCAGGTTCTATCAACGCGAGGTTCTCGTCGTTCGACGAGAAACTCCCGATTACTACCAAGAGCTCCTCTCGTTGACCGACCTCGACCTGGTGCTTGCCACGCATTCCACCCGAGCGACCGACATCACCGTCGTCCAGGCCGACCAGGAGATTTCCTCCTCCGCCTATACCGACCCTCAGGGCAACGTAGAGCCCCTGCGCGTCGCCCAGCACTTCGCCAATGGGGCGACGGTCATCTTTTCCCAGTTCCACCGGCGGATCCCCTCCCTCGGTCGACTCTGCGCCGCCCTCGAAGGGGCGCTTTCTTCGCCAATCCAGACGAACATCTATTTGACGCCGCCCACGTCTCAGGGCTTCAAGCCCCACTGGGATACGCACGACGTCTTTGTTCTGCAGGTCACCGGCAGCAAGGACTGGACGATTTACGACACGAAGATTGAGCTCCCGCTCCGGGGGCAGCTGTTCGACCCGAGCAAGAACCCGGAAATTACCCAGCCTGGCCCCGCGGCTATGGAGTTCGTCCTGTCCCCCGGCGACATGGCGTACGTCCCGCGGGGCGCCATGCACGCGGCACACTCGAGCGGTGAGAACTCCCTTCACGTCACGACGGGATTGATGGCCTACACGTGGGCGGATCTCTTCCTGGAAGCCGTCGCGCACGCCGCCGTGGCCGACAAGTCCTTGCGCGAGAATCTGCCGCTCGGATTCGCCCGGCCCGACTTTCCCCGAGCCGAAGGGTCCACCCAATATCGAGAGAAGCTCGCGCGACTCATCGACCGTCTTTCTTCTGAAGCCTCCTTTCAGAGCCTCTCGCGTGAGCTTCCGGTAAGACACCGATCGTCCTTCACCAACCTATTGAGCCAGATGACGAGTCTGGGCTCAATCACCCTCAATTCTTCCGTCCAGAACCGCCAAGGGACAACCTGGGATTTCCGGAAGGAGGACGATACCTGCATCATCCAGCACGGACGGACCGAGCTCCACGTTCCCAGCGCGCTCGAACCGGCCCTTCGTTTTCTTCGCGGCGACGAGCGCACGCTAGTGCGCGACATCCCCGACTGCGTTGACGAAATGGGAAAGATCGTGCTCGTGCGGAGGTTGATCAAGGAGGGACTGATGGAGCTCATCGACGACGGATCCCCCCTTGAGTAATCGGACAAGTGCCCGATGCTTCGATGCGTTTGCGGTGCTCGCGGGTCTGGTCATTGCCTGCATCCAGCCTCCGCCTTCCGATCAAAAGGACACGCCGAGCCGCGAGGCGGCGTCGCCCGACACGCGGGCGTCGACTGCCGACCCGGTCTCGAAGAAGCCGGAGTGCGACGTCGATTCGAAGAGCGCTTCGTTGACCGAGGGCGACATGTCAGAGTCCGCGCTCAACGAACCGGAACGACGAAATGTTTTTCGAGAGGTGCTTGATCTTCGCGAACGCGCACTGCGGGAAGCGCAGAAGGCATTCCCCACTCCCGAGGCCCAGAGCATTGGCGGACCTGGCCACTTGACCAAGGAGCTCGCCGTCGAGAGCGCCCGGCGGGGGCAGGCCGAAAGCCTCGAGCGGTACTATCTGGGACAGTTCGTGCTCGGCCGTCAACTGAGTTGCGATGAAGTGGGGCGGATCTTTCGGGAGGGGCTCGAAAAAGGCTGGACGCAACCATAGCGCGCCCTGGATCTGGAATCTTGTGGATGAGCCCATCGCGAGTGCCACCGAGATCGTTCGCCTCTACAGCCGTCGGCTCAAGCAGTCTAGGAGACCCATTGCGGGTAGGTGTCAGCCCACGTTTATGACGTACACCCGAGTCGAGCGCCGGGAAGGCGTGAACCGCCCCCGCCGGACGAAATTCGCCAGAGCGAGAGTGAAGCGAAGTCTACGGGAGACCGATCGCTCCGAAGATCCGGCCGACACCGCTTCCCTCCCTCCGGAAGGAATAGAAGCGGTCGTTCTCGCAGAAGGTGCAAAGACCGCTGTCGTAGACGCGCTCGGCGGCTATTCCGGATGCCACGATCTCGGCACGGTTCTCCTCCACCAGATCGAGATGGCGCCTCCCTCGAGGCCCCGGCCGAGAGATGCGGTCGACGTCCATCCCGCCCTCGGCAAACGCTGAGATCACCTCGTCTCCGACCTCGTAGCAGCAGACGCGGATCGCGGGCCCGATGGCCACATGGATCTCCTCGACCGAGGCGCCGTAGACCTCGTTGAGTCTCGAGACCACTAGAGGTGCGATCCGAGCGAGCGTCCCCCGCCAGCCGGCGTGGACGGCAGCGACCACCTTCACCTTCGAGGCCCAGAGAAGCAAGGGAACGCAGTCCGCGCTCTGCACCACAACGCCGACTCCGCCCTCGTCGGTCAGGAGCCCATCGCACCGAGGAGCGTTCCCGTCGAGGACCTGGACGTCGTTCCCGTGAACTTGATGCATTCCCGAGAGTCGGGAGAACCCGAGGGCGCGTCGAAGCCGCTCGCGGTCGCTCTCTCCATTCTCGCGGGCTCCGAAAACTCCGGTGCGAAGAGTGAATCCATGGGGGACGCCCGCTTCCACAAGCGGCGAGCACCGGAGGAGCTCGATGCCTTCGAGCTCCGTCGTGCGAAACGGAGGTGTGCTCAAGCGATGCTGAGAGCGGGCGCGGCCGAGCTCAACGCCTTCTCGTACTGACTCTCGAGGAGCCCCGGCTTCATGCCGTTGTCGATGTGCGCCCAGGGGAGCACCTCGTCTCGCGGGCGCTCGCGATGGATGTAGAAGTCGAGGTCGAGTCCCTCCTCTTTCATCGCGCGGCGCAGATCCGCCTCGCCCCGCGCCATGCGGATCATGACCGGCGCCAAACGACGGTCGCCGAGGGAGAGCAGGGCCTGGAGCTTTTCCTGGCGCGGGGACTTGAAGTGCGCCTCGACGTTGGGGATTTTCGCGAAGGCGCGCTCGAGTCGCCGCATCTTCCGCTGGAGGTCGGAGGTGGACTCCATCGGATGCCACTGGAACGGCGTCCCCGGCTTGGGGATGAAGGGGTTGATGCTGGGAATGATCCTCCCGAGGCGGCCGCGCGCGCGTCCGTGCTCGAGGAGGATCGCGCGGATCCGCTCGACGAGGTCGATCATCCCGTCGAGATCCTCCTCGCCTTCGGTGGGGAGGCCCACCATGAGGTAGAGCTTCAGGTTCTCGATGCCGCGCGAAAGGATGAGGTCCGTCTTTTCGAGGATCTCCTCGTTCGAGATGCGTTTGTGGATCGCGAAGCGCAGCCGGTCGGTTCCGACCTCGGGCGCGACCGCGAGCGTCCTCTCGCCGCTCGCGGAGAGGGGCTCGAGGAGCTCGGCCCTCAGATCCTCGAACCGGAGCGAGGACACGCTGATGCGGAACCGCATCTCCCTGAGCGCCTCGAGAAGGGGAACGATCTGAAGGTGCGCTCCGACCGCCGTCGAGACCAGGCCGATGTCCGAGGTGTGCTCACGCGCCGCTCGCGCCACTTCCAGAATTCGCTCGACCTCGAACGACCGCTTCGGAAGGTAGTTGTAGCCCGCCCAGCAGAAGCTGCAGAGTGTGGGGCACCCCCGGGAGACCTCGACCAGAAACTTCCCGGACATCTCGGTATCGGAGGTAAGAACGTAAGTTGCCGGCGGCGGAAGCCCGGCGCGCTTTCCCATCTTCGCGCGAACGGTCCGGCCGGGGTTTCCGAGCGAAGGCACGTAGAAGCCCTCCTCGGCGCCGAGTGCTTGAAGCGTCTCCGGGCGGGAAAGGCGTCCGCGGAGAACGTCGGTCAAAGGAGGAAGGAGGGCCTCTGCCTCCCCGATGGCCACGACGTCGAGAAACGGCGCCATGGGCTCGGGATTCAGAAACGTAATCGGCCCGCCCGCCACGACAAGGGGGTAGCGGGGGTGGCCCTCTCCACGGTCGCAGGCGAGGGGCGGAATCCGCGCGAGGTCGAGCATCCGCACGAGGTTCAGCTCGTCAGGCTCGAAGGTGATGGAGAACGCGAGAACGTCGAACTCCGCGACCGGAGTCTGCGATTCGAGGGTCACGAGCGGGAGATTCGTCCGGCGGTACTCGCGAAGCTCCTCGGCGTCGGGCAGGAATACCCTTTCGCAGACGACGTCCGGAAGCTCGTTCCAGAACTTGTAGACCGCCTGGAACCCCACGTTGGACATCCCGATGTAATATCGGTTGGGATAGGCGAGTGCTATGCGCAGAGAGGTCCCATGAGGTTTGCGAATGGTCCCGATCTCCGCCGCTAGGCGCCGTCGGGCTCGGGTTTCTAGAGCCCGGCTCATGACGTCATTATTATAGCTTTCGATGTGGTCGGCGGGGTGGAGCTTCCTGATCGGGGTCCTGGCGGCTACAGGATCGCGCGAGGTAGAGGTCCGGGCCAAGGACCGTTTGGCGCTCCGTTTGACCCTTCGCGATCGATGACAAGAACGCACTTCCTCTGCGCCAGCACGGCTCTCGCCATCGTTGCGCTTTGGGCGCCTCCGGCCGTCCACGCGCAGCGGCGGCCCATCTTCCTCGACACCGCGGTTCCCGGCGAGCCCGACGGCTCCAGCCAGGCGGTCGTGCGAAGCCGCTTCGTCCGGGTGAGCTTCCGGAACATCGTCGAGTGGGCCAAGACCAGGACGCAGGCAAGCGCGGCCGACGCGGTTCTCGATCTGAACCTCTTCCCCGATCGCACGCTCCGGGCCTGGATCGAGCGAGCCGAATCTCATCGGGATCACACGGTCTATTTCACCCGAGACGGCTTCTACTCCGTCTACAGGGACAACGTCACGCGCTGCAGGGCTTCACGGCGACGTCCGCCATCAACCAGGGGAGCGCCTGGAACGAGTTGCGGGTGGTGGCGATCGGCTCGAGCCTGCGCTTCTACATCAACGATGTTCTCGTCTGGAGCGGCTCCGACACGAGCCTCGCGTCGGGGAGAGTGGGGGTTGGGATGCATCGCGGAGCCGGCACGAAAAGAAACCGGCTCCTCATCGACTATGCGACGCTCGCCGTGCCCGAGGACTTATCCTTTCCCTTTCCTCAGGAACGTCGGGACGTCGAGATCTTCGCCGCCCTCGTGCTCGATGGCGCCGAAGTCGAGGTCCATGGCCAGTCCGTCCGATCCCTTTCGATAGAACCCCTCGGACCCGACGGCCATCTCCGCGGGCCGCTTGTAGTTCGCGATGTCGACCGGGGTCACCGTGGTCCTCTTGATCCCGCTTCCGGCCCGTTGAAACCCGGTGGCGATCACGGTGATCTTTATCCGCCCTTGCATCCTCGGATCGACCACGGCGCCGAAGATGATGTTGGCCTCGGGATCGGCTTCGTCATGGATGATGGACGAGGCTTCGTTCACTTCGACAAGGGTCATATCCTCGCCCCCCGTGATATTGATGATGACGCCTCTCGCTCCCTTGACCGAAGCTTCTTCCAGGAGCGGGCTGCTGATGGCCTTGTGAGCCGCTTCCTCCGCGCGCTTGTCTCCTTCGGCGATGCCGGTTCCCATCACCGCATCGCCCATGCCGCGCATGATGGTCCGGACGTCGGCGAAGTCCAGGTTGATGAGGCCCGGCACGGTGATGAGATCGGAGATGCCCTGGACCGCCTGGCGCAGGACGTCGTCGGCGACGCTGAAGGCGTCGGCGAGCGGCGTCGATCGCTCGACAGTCTGGAGGAGCCGATCGTTCGGAATCGAGATCAGGGTGTCCACCTGCTCCCGGAGCTCGCGCATCCCCTCTTCCGCCTGCATCTGCCGGCGGCGGCCCTCGAAGGTGAAGGGCTTGGTCACCACCGCCACTGTGAGCGCTCCGAGCTCTGACGCCAGGGAGGCCACGATGGGGGCAGCCCCGGTTCCGGTGCCGCCTCCGAGACCGGCGGTGATGAACACCATGTCGGCGCCTTCGATCGCCTCGAGAATGCGATCGGTATCCTCGAGCGCCGCCTGGCGGCCGATATCGGGATCGGCCCCGCAGCCGAGCCCCTTGGTGAGCTTGGCGCCGAGCTGAATCCTCGTGGGCGCGTGAGAGGCCTTGAGCGCCTGCAGATCGGTGTTCGCCGCCAGGAACTCCACCCCGGCGATCCGGGAGGCGATCATGCGGTTCACCGCGTTGCCCCCTCCGCCCCCGACCCCGATGACCTTGATGCGCGCGGTGGGCTCGGGGCATTCACCGAAACTGAGCCGTCCGGCATCGCTTCCCGGTTTCTTTTCGTCGTCGAACCGAATCATCGCGCAGACCCTCCTATCTTTCGAAACCGATCCCAGATCTTCCACCACGACGCAGATGCGCCCGAGGAAAGAAGCTTGTTCGCCCGCACTCGATGGGCGTAGAGCACGAGGCCGACCGACGTGGCGTACGACGGATTCGCCACCACGTCCACGAGTCCGCCTACGCCCGTCGGAGTTCCGCAGCGGATCGGCATATCGAAGATCCGATCCGCGACCTCCGCGAGGCCCTCGAGCGAAGCCGACCCTCCGGTGAAGACCACTCCCGAGTTCAGAACGCGCTCGTACCCGGCGCGGCTGATCTCGTCATAGATCAGGTGACAGATCTCCTCCGCCCGGGGCTGGATGATGTCCGAGAGGAGCTGGCGCGGCAGGATCCGCGACTTTCTTCCACCGACGCTCGGGACCTCGATGGTGTCCTCCTCCGAGATCATGGTGGCGAGCGCACACCCGTACTTCTTCTTGATCTTCTCCGCTTCCGCGATCGGGGTCCTCAGTCCCACGGCGACGTCGCTGGTGAAGTGATCGCCTCCCGTCGGGAGCACCGAGGTGTGCCAGATGCTCCCCTTGTCGAAAATCGCGAGGTCGGTCGTGCCTCCTCCGATGTCGACCAGGGCGACTCCCAGCTCCTTCTCGTCCGGAGTGAGCACCGCCTCCGCCGCGGCGAGCTGCTCCAGGATGGACTCGGTCACCTCCATGCCCGCGCGGTTGACGCAGGTGACGATGTTCGACGTGGCAGTGGCGCTCGCGGTGATGATGTGGACGTTCGCCTCGAGGCGCGAGCCCGTCATGCCCGTGGGGTCGTCGATTCCGTCGTGCCCGTCCACCACGAACTCCTGCGGGAGCACGTGGATGATCTCCCGGTCGCTCGGAAGGGCTATGGCCTTCGCGGCGTCGATGGCGCGGAACACGTCCTCCCGGGCGATCTCCCGGGTCTTTCCGGTAATCGCCACGACGGCGCGGCTGTTGAATCCCTTGATGTGGCTTCCCGCGAGCCCCACGTGGGCGGAATCGATCTCGACGCCAGACATGAGCTCCGCTTCCTCCACCACTCGCTTGATGCAGTTGACGGTCTGATCGAGGTTGATCACGACGCCCTTGCGGATTCCCTTGGACTCCGCCGATCCGATGCCGATGATGTCGACCCGTCCTTCCTCGGTCACCTCGGCCACGATGGCCGTGACCTTGGTGGTCCCGATGTCGAGGCCGACGATGTACTTCTCTTTCTTGCTCAGAATGGCGCACCTCCGGGTACGATAACGCCGGTAACGCCGACAACCGGGGGGGCAGGTTGGTTCAATCTCACGTAGACGCGGTTCTGGAAGCGGAGATCCAGGACTTCCACTCCCGGTAGACGCTCGGCGATTCCCGCGAGAAGCGGTACGACTTCCGAGAGCCGCGCCACCATGGTTTGTTCCGATACCAGAAAAGTGAGCGGCGATTCGCGGAGGCGGAGCGTCATGGAATCCGCCCCGTCGGCGACGTCGAGCTCCGAGACCAGGAGCGCCAACCGCTGGTCGGCGAGCAGCGCTTCCGCCATGCGCCCGGCGAGGGCGATCCTTTCGGAGGAGACGCTTTTGTCCTGGTCCGAGAGGCCGCGGACGAGAATGAGTTTTTCCATGTCGTAGAACGGCGGGAGCTGGTCGAGGATCGTCCCGTCCTCGGCGAGGAGATAGAGCTCGGAGAGAGCCGCCACCGCGACCGGGGTTCGCTCGACGATCTGAAGGGTGAGGGTCGCCGGGAGCATGCGCTTCAGCTCCACGTCCTTGACCCAGGCGGAGCGCAAGAGCTTCCCCTTCGTCTCATCGAGAGCGAGGGTGAGGATGTTCGTCGCCTCGTCGACGTCGATGAGCTCCAGGATCTCTCCCTCGGAGAGACGGTCGTTGCCCTCGACGAGAATTCGATCGATCTCGAGATCCGGGGCGCCGCCGCGGGCGACCGCGAAGAAGACCGCCCCCACTCCCGAACCGAGGAGCGCCAGGAAAAAAACGAGCCTCGCGACGCGAGCGCGCGATAGCCTTCCCGACGCCTTGCGAACGCGGAGCTGTCCTCGGAGAAAGTGCTCTTCGCGCTCGGGTGCCGTCTTGCCGGTCATTCCCGTCAGGGGCTCCACGCCATCACCTCCGTCTCCAGGAGAATCGACGTTTCCTTGAGCACTTTCTCCCGCACCGCCTCGATCAGCGCGAGGACGTCTTTCGTCCTCGCCCGTCCCTCGTGGACGATGAAGTTCGCGTGGACTTCGGAGACGCGCGCGCCGCCCACGGAGAAACCCTTGAGTCGCGCGCCATCGATGAGCCGTCCCGCAGAATCTCCGGCGGGGTTCTTGAAGATGCAGCCGGCGCTCTTGACCCCCACCGGCTGGGTTTCCTTTCGGAACCGCATGTGCTCGTTCATATCGCGCTTGATCGCGACCGGGTCGTCGGGAGTGAGAGAGAGCCTCGCCCGCGCGACGATGAGGTTCGCTCCGAAGGACGAGGCCCGGTAGCGAAAGTCGATCTCGCGCCCGTGCAAAAGGACACTTCTTGTGTCGGCTCTTTCCGAAGACACCGCCTCGACCTCGCGCACCAGAGGTCCAATCGAGAACTGGTAGGCACCGGCGTTCATGGTGAGGATGCCGCCGAGAGAGCCGGGAATCCCGACGCCGGGCTCGAGACCTCGAAGCCCCCTCGCCGCCGTCTGCCGGACCAGCGCCGGGAAATTGACACCCGCGCCCGCTTCCACGATCCCGTCGCCCGGAAAATCGATCTCCTCGAGAGCGGCGGTTGCCATCACGACGCCCCGCACACCGGCGTCATCGATGAGGAGGTTGCTTCCCGCGCCGATCACTCTCACTGGAAGGTCTGCCTCGCGGGCGAGGCCGAGGACCTTGCCCATATCCGCCACCGTAGTGGGACGCGCCAGGAGATCCGCCGGTCCTCCGAGGCCCATGGTCGTGTATCGCGAGAGAGGCTCGTCCAACCGGAAGTTGATCCTCGCCTCGCGGAGCTCCGAAGCGAGTGAGGAGGTGCCGTTAGCGAGCCCGCTCATACGCCACCTCCGCCAGCCGATCGGATAGTCCGGTCACGCTTCCCGCTCCGAGAGTCATCGCCAGATCGCCCTCCTGGAGCTCCGCCTTCAGCACCGAGAACGCCTCGTCCAGGTCTTCCACGAAGCGCACGTGGCGATGACCGTGCCGCTCGATCCCTTCCGCCAGGAGCTTCCCCGAGACGCCTTGCATCGGGTCCTCGCCGGCCGCGTAAACCTCCGTCACCAGCAGCACGTCCGCTTGATGAAACGCGCGGCAGAACTCCTCGAACAGATCGTGGACCCGGGAATAGCGATGGGGCTGGAAGACCACCACCGTCCGGCGGCCAAAGGCTTCCTTCGCCGTCTGGAGCGTCGCCCGGATCTCGGTGGGATGATGCCCGTAATCGTCGATGACGAGAATCCCGCCGGCATCCGCTTTGACCTGGAACCGCCGCTCGACTCCCGAAAAAGATTCGAGGCCGCTCGCGATCTCCGGGAGTCCCAGACCGAGCTCGCGCGCGACGCCCACTGCCGCGAGCGAGTTCAAGACCGCGACCCGGCCGGGCACGCGCAGGCGAACTTCCGCGACCGGCTCTCCCGAGAACTTCAAGCGATAGGACGAGCCCGCGCCCTCGAGCTTCACCTCTTCGGCGGAAACGTCCGCCTGAGCCGAGAAGCCGTAGGTCACGTGACGTCTTCGAATCCGCGGAAGGATGTCTTGAATCCTTTCTTCGTCCAGACAGACGATCGAAGCGCCGTAGAAAGGAACCTTGTTGACGAAGTCGACGAACGCCTGGTCGAGATCCGCCATGTCCCGGTAGGCTTCCATGTGCTCGCGATCGATTCCGGTCACGACCGCCACCACCGGCGAGAGCTGGAGGAAGCTCCGGTCGGACTCGTCCGCCTCCACCACCATGAGGTCGGAGTCGCCGAGCCGGGCATTGGTTCCGAAGGCGGTGATGCGCCCGCCGATGACCAGGGTGGGATCGAGCCCCGCGCAATCGAGGACCACCGCGACCATCGAGGTAGTGGTGGTCTTGCCATGAGAGCCGGCGACCGCGATCCCGTATTTCAAGCGCATGAGCTCCGCGAGCATCTCGGCCCGGGGGATGATGGGGATCTGGAGGCGGCGCGCCTCCACCACCTCGGGGTTCGAGACTTTCACGGCGGACGAGACCACCACGACGTCGCTTCCTTCGACGTGCTCCGCCAGGTGGCCCTCGTGCACCTTGACTCCGAGGGAGCGAAGCCTTGCCGTCGAGGCCGAGCTCTTCAGGTCCGAGCCGCTCACGGTGTAGCCGAGGTTCTCGAGCACCTCGGCGATGCCGCTCATTCCGATGCCGCCGATCCCGACGAAATGCACCCGGGTCTTCTTCGAGAAGAGAGGGGCTCTCACGTGAGAACCTCTTCTCCGGAGAGCCGCAAGAGACGGCGGGCGACGTTCTCCGCGGCGTCGGGCCGAGCGAGCGCCCGCGCGGAAGCCGCCATCCGCGCGCGCTCGTCGGGAGCGTTCAGAAGGTCCAGAATCTCGCGCGCGAGGCGCCCGGGCGAGAGATCGCTCTCCCGAAGAACGCGGGCTGCGCCGGCTTCCGCCATCATCTCGGCGTTTTTCTCCTGATGGCCCCCGGCGAGCGCGAGGGGCAGGAGTATCGCTCCCCGCCCGGCGCAGGCAAGCTCCGCACAGGTGGTGGCGCCCGCGCGGGCGATGACCAGGTCGGCGGCTTCGTACGCCTCGTGCATCTTGTCGATATACGGGACCACCTGCGCCCGGACCGCCAGGACCGAACGCCGGGCGTAACTCTCGCTTACCGAAGCGAGGTCCCGGGGCCCGGTCTGGTGAACCCAATCGAGACGATGGAGCTCGGCGGAGAGGATCGTAAGGCTTTCCCCGACCGCGCGGTTCAACGCCGCCGATCCCTGGCTTCCCCCGAAAATCAGGACCCGCATCTTCTGCGAAGTCTGAGGACCGAGGGGCAAAACTTCGGCGATCTCGCGCCGCACAGGGTTTCCTGTGACGAACCCCTTCTTGCCGAAGTAGCGGATCGTCTCCTCCCAGGCGCAGGCGGCTTCGTCGATGAACGGCGCGAGCCAGCGATTCGCGAGACCGGGCTCGGCGTTGGGCTCGAGGATGAGAGTCGGGATCCCTTTGAGCGCGGCCGCGAGGAGAAGCGTCCCCGACACGTACGCGCCGACCCCCATGACGATCTGTGGATCGAGCCGCCTCAGGAGGCGCACCGAATCGAAGAGCCCCAGGAAAAGCCCCTCGACCCCCCGAAGCTTTCGCGAGAGCGAGCCTCCCCGAAGAGGCGCGGCGCGCGTAAGCTCGAGGGGAAAGCCGGCCGCGGGCACGATCGAAGACTCGAGTCCCCTTTCGGTCCCGACGAAGATCACTTCGGCTCCTTCCGCGAGCTCGCGGAATCTCTGCGCCACGGCGATCGCCGGATAGAGGTGTCCCCCGGTGCCGCCGGCGGCGACCAGCAACCGCATTCGACGACGTTTCTCGGGCGCCTCGGCCAACCTTCACCTCGCATGCTGGGATACCGAAAGAAGAAGCCCCACCGCGGCCATGCCGGCGAGAAGCGACGATCCGCCGGCGGACACGAAGGGGAGCGGGATTCCCGTCGTCGGGAGCATTCCCAGGACCACTCCCATGTTGATGAGCCCCTGACCCACGAGGAACATCGTGAGCCCCGCGGCGAGGAGCGAGCCGAAACGATCGGGGGCACGGTCGGCGATGACCAGGCCCCGCCACAGGAGGATTGAAAAGCCGCCGAGGACCACGAGTGCTCCCACGAGACCGAGCTCTTCGCCGACGACGGCGAAGATGAAGTCGGAGTGCGGCTCCGGGAGGTAGAAGTGCTTCTGCTGGCTCGCCATGAAGCCCTTCCCCAGAATCCCTCCCGAGCCCACGGCGATGAGCGACTGGAGGATCTGGAAGCCCTTCCCCAGCGGGTCCTGACCGGGATCGAAGAAGATGAGGAACCGCTCCCGGCGGTAGTCCTCGCTGACGACGAGCCAGAGGAGCACCGGCGCGGAAGCGAGGGCGAGCGCGGTGAGCTGCCGGAGAGGGACACCGGAGACGAAAAAAAGACAAGAACCGATGAAGACCAGGCAGAACGCCGTCCCGTAGTCGGGCTCGATGAGCACCAGAAAGCCGAGAAGGCCGGTTGTCAGGAGCGACCAGAAACAGCCGGACCAGAAGTCCTCGAGCCGGTCGCCGCGGCGGTCGAGCTGGTATGCGAGCGTCAGAACGAGCGAGAGCTTCGCGAGCTCCGACGGCTGGAACGAGATCAGTCCCAGCCGGATCCAGCGATGGGCGTTGTTGAGAGGCGGGCTGAAGAGGACCGCGATCAGAAGGACCACAGTCGCGGCCAAAAGACCGTAGACCACGAAGGGGCGTCTCAGCTTTCGATAGTCGAGGGGTGTCAGGACCATCATGACGAGCACGCCCATCGCCGCCCACATGCCCTGCTTCACCGCGAAGAAATAGGGGCTCCGGTGCGACTCGAGCGCCATGACCGACGACGCGCTGTAGAGCATGACGATGCCGAACCCGACGATGGCAATGGTGGCCGCGAAGAGAGTCCTGTCGGGAGAGAGCTTCTGAGCCACCCTTCACTCCCTCTCCGCCGCGAGCCTTTGGACTGCCGCCCGAAAGCGCTCGCCCCGTTCGCGATAGTCCCGAAACATGTCGAAGCTCGAGCCCGCGGGCGAGAGCAGCACGACGTCGCCCGGGCTCGCGCGGCGATGGGCGCTTTCGACCGCCGTCTCCAGATCGGAGGCGATCTCGACCGGCGCCGCGCCTTCGAGAGCTTCCCGCACCCTCTCGCGGCTCTCCCCGATGGCGAAGACGCACTTCACCTTGTGCGCCACCAGATCGCGGAGGTCTCTGAAGTCCCCGCCCTTGAAGCGCCCGCCGAGGATCAGGAGGATTCCCCCGTCGAAGCTCTCGAGCGCCGCGCGCACCGCTTGCACGTTCGTGGCCTTGGAGTCGTTGTAGAACCGCACCCCGTCCACCACCGCGACCCGCTCGAGCGCGTGCGGCAGGCCCTGGAAATGCAGGAGTACCTCTCCGATCTCGTCTCCCGAGATTCCGAGGAGGGCCGCGGCGGCGGATGCCGCCATCGCGTTCGAATGGTTGTGCCGGCCCACGAGCTGAAACTCCTCGAGAGAGGCGAGGGGGGTTACGACCCCGTTCTCATGCTTCACGATCCAGGGCCCCTCGAGATGCAGGTGCGGAGAGAGATTGGAAAGCCCGCTGGGGCAGTCCAGGTTGAAGTACCACTTCCGCGATTTCGCTTTCTCAGCCATGGACACCGTCAGTTGATTTCCGCTGAAGACCACCGCCATGTCCTCTTCGCGCTGGTTCTCGAAGATGCGGCTTTTTGCGGCAACGTAGGCGTCGAAGTCGGGATGCCAGTCCAGATGATCGGGCGTCACGTCGAGGAGCACCGCCACCCGCGGCCGGAACGACTCCACCGTCTCGAGCTGAAAGCTCGAGACCTCGACGACGAAGAGAGTCTCTTCCGAGCTTCCGAGAGCCTCTCTCACCAGGGGAGCACCGATGTTCCCCGCGAGGCGCACGTCTTTCCCCGCGCCGCGCAGCATCGCCGCAAGAAGGGACGCGGTCGTGGACTTGCCCTTGGTTCCGGTCACCGCGGCGACCGTTCCCCTTACCTCCCGGAAGCCGAGCTCGAGCTCCCCCCATACGGGAATGCCCCGTTTTCGGGCCTCGGACAGAATTGGCGTATCGGTTCTCACACCCGGGCTCGGGACCACAAGGTCCACTCCTTCGACGAGCGAGCTCGGATGAGAGCCGAGGTGGAGCGCCACAGAATCCGCCTCGAGCGCGAGCGCCTCCGGGCCGAGCTCTTCCCGCGTCCTTCGATCGGTCGCCGTCACCACCGCTCCCCGGGACCGAAGGAGCTCGCAGGCGGCGATCCCGGAGAGACCGAGTCCCACCACCAGGACCCGTCGACTCCGATAGTCTTCGCTCATGGCCGTCCCTCGACTTTGCCCACGTTCTCTTCATCTCAGCTTCAGAGTGGTCAGGCTCGCGAGGGCGAACATGATTCCCAGGATCCAGAAACGGACGATGACCTTGGGCTCGCTCCAGCCCGCGAGCTCGAAATGGTGGTGGAGCGGCGCCATACGAAAGACGCGCTTGCCCGTGAGCTTGAACGACAAAACCTGGACGATGACCGAGACCGCCTCGAGCACGAACACCCCGCCGACGAGCATCAGGAGGATCTCCTGCTTGATCAGGAGCGCCATGGTGCCGATGGCGCTTCCGAGAGCGAGCGACCCCACGTCGCCCATGAACACCTGCGCCGGATAGGAGTTGAACCAAAGGAACCCGAGGCTCGCTCCGATCATCGCTCCGCCGAAGATGGTGAGCTCCCAGATCCTCGGGATGTGGATCAGATCCAGGTAAGCGGAGAATTGAGCGTGTCCGGTGACGTAGGTCAGAACCGTATAGGCCGAAGCGGCGATGAGGACCGTGCCGATCGCGAGGCCGTCGAGCCCGTCCGTGAGGTTGACCGCGTTCGACGCCCCCACGATGACGAGAACGGCGAAGGGAATGAAGAACC
>Ga0184637_10000104_pt1 | contig 55925 bp, 49 predicted proteins | sample PLM3_127_b2_FD_133143 | JGI IMG/M metagenome (GOLD analysis project Ga0184637, IMG submission 133143) | Groundwater sediment microbial communities from an aquifer in East River, Colorado, USA - PLM3_127_b2 | ecosystem: Environmental > Terrestrial > Soil > Riparian zone | place: USA: East River...
AGCTGTGATGGCGGGATCCGCCTCGGCACCTTCGGCGCCTCGGCTCCTCCCGCCCTACACCAGCTTGGAGGGGCCACCCCAGTAGCGATCGCGCAGCACGCGCTTGGCCATCTTGCCGGTCTCGGTGCGCGGCAGCTCGGCCACGAAATCGATCGTGCGCGGGCATTTGTAGTGGGCGATGCCTTCGCGGCACCACGCGATCAGCTCTTCTTCGAGCTCGGGGCCGGGCACGGCACCCGCCGCCGGGATCACCACCGCCTTCACCTCCTCGCCCATCTCCTCGTTCGGCACGCCGATCACCGCGACGTCGTGGACCTTCGGGTGCACGGTCAGGTGGTTCTCGGTCTCCTGCGGGTAGATGTTCACGCCGCCGGAGATGATCATGTTGGACTGCCGGTCGGTCAGGAACAGGTAGCCCTCCTGATCGAGGTAGCCGATGTCGCCGATCGTGAACAGGTTGCCGCGGTAGGTGTCTGCCGTCTTCGCGTCGTCCTTGTGGTAGGAGAAGCGGCCGCTGTTCGGCGCCTCGAAGTAGATCGCGCCCTCGACGTGCGGCTCGATGATCTCGTTCCCTTCTTCGTCGAGCACCCACACCTTGCCGCCGGCCCAGTGACGGCCGACGGTCCCCTTGCGCGCCAGCCACTCCTGCGCGCGCACTACCGTGCCTCCCCCCTCGGTGCCGGCGTAGTACTCGACGATCGCGTCGCCCCACCACGCGATCATCTGCTCCTTCACCGGGACGGGGCACGGCGCGGCGGCGTGTACCGCGACGCGCAGCGACGACACGTCGTACTTCGCGCGCACGTCCGCTGGCAGCTGGAGCAAGCGCCGAAAATGCGTCGGCACCCACTGCGACGCGGTGACCTTCTGATCCTGAATCATCTGAAGCGCCAGCTCGGGATCGAAGCGCGGCATGATCACCACCGCCGCGCCGTTGCGCAGCAGCGCGGTGCTGAACGCGAGCGGCGCGGTGTGGTAGAGGGGAGCAGGGCACAGGTAGCGATCGTCTTCGGTGATCCCGAAGATGGTCATGAAGCCCTTCGCGAACAGCGCGACGGCGGGATGCCCCGGCGGCCCGTCCGGAAGCGGGCGGCGCACACCCTTCGGACGCCCCGTGGTGCCCGACGAGTAGACCATGATCGTCCCCTCGCGCTGGTCGGCGAGCGGTGCGTCGGCGGGAATCTCCGCGAGCGCATCCTCGAGCGTCTCGAAGCCGTTGGGTGCGGTGCCTGCGGTAACGATCCGCACGCCCGCCTTCGGACAGCGCGCCGCCACGCGCACCGCCGCCTCGGCGAAGCGCGCCGACACCACCAGCGCGTCGGCGTCGCTGTTGTCGACGATGTACTGGATCTCGGCTTCCTGGAGGTGCCAGTTCACCGGCGTGAAGTAGAGCCCGACGCGGTGACACGCCCAGAACAGATCCATGTAGCAGGGATCGGTGTTGTCGAGGATCGCCGCGACGCAGCCGCCGTGGCCGAGCCCGCGCGCGCGCAAGAGATGGCCCCAGCGCCGCGAGCGCTGCTCGAGCTCGCCGAACGTCTCGACGAAGTCTCCGTTGCCCAGGATGACCGCGATCCGATTCGGATCCTTCTCGGCGTGGGCGGCGATCGTGCTCATCCGACTCAGACGCTCCAAGTGTCGAACGACGTGATCGTCTCGGGCGCCGCGCGCTCGGCCACCTTGAAGTCGGTGCCCTTCGTGTAGGCCACCGGCAACAGCGCCACCTGGCTCACGCCTTCCGGGATGCCGAGCAGCTTCGCCGCCTCCGCCTCGCGGAACAGGTGCAGCGTCGTCAGCGTCGAGCCGAGGCCGCGCGAGCGCAGCGCGAGCTGGAAGCTCCACACCGCCGGGAAGATCGAGCCGAAGCTCGACGCGACGAGCCCGAGCGGCGCGTTCTCGGGCAGGCGCCCGACCATGCACGGGATCACGTGCACCGGCACCTCGTGCAGGTGGTCCATCAGCCAGAAGGCGGAGTCATAGACGCGCTGGGTTTGCGCGTCGCCCTTTGCGAGGTTGTCGCGCGCCATCGTCAGATACTGCTGCCCGGTCTCGCGGTAGAAGCGCGCCAGCTCGGCGCGCTTGCCGGCGTCGGTCACCACCAGCCAGCGCCAGGTCTGGCCGTTGCTGCCGGTCGGGGCCTGCTGTGACAGGCGGATGCAGTCGAGCAGGACCTTCCGCTCCACGGGCCGCGCGAGGTCGAGGCGGCGGCGAACCGCGCGGGTGGTCGAGAGCAGGCGGTCGGTTTCGGCGAGATCGAATAGGGTGGGCATGGGTCCTCCGGACATGGGTCGAAGATGGGACGGTCGGAGTCTTTTCGCACGCGGATCCCACGCGCGTCAAGCGGTCGCGCTCTCCTGCTGCACGCGCGCCAGGAAGTCGGCGATCGACATCTCGCCGAGCTCGCCGGCGTCGCGCGCGCGCGCGTTCAGCGTGCCGGCCGCCTGCTCGCGCTCGCCGACGACGATCGCGTACGGGATCTTCTTCAGGCTCGCCTCGCGGATCTTGTAGCCGACGCGGTCGTCCTTGAGGTTCGCCTCGGCGCGCAGGCCGGCGTCGAGCAGCTGCTCGTGCACGCGCTTCGCGTAGTCGACGAACTTGTCGCTGATCGGAATCACGAGCGCCTGCACCGGCGCGAGCCAGAGCGGGAAGCGGCCCGCGTAGTGCTCGATCAGGATGCCGAGGAAGCGCTCGATGCTGCCGTAGCACGCGCGGTGGATCATCACCGGCGTGTGGCGCTGGCCGTCCGGGCCGACGTAGGTGAGGCCGAAACGCTCGGGCATCGAGAAGTCGAGCTGGATCGTGCCGCACTGCCAGGAGCGCTTCAGCACGTCGCGGATGTGGAAGTCGATCTTCGGGCCGTAGAACGCGCCGTCGCCCTCGTTCAGGTCGTACGGAATCTGCTGGCTGTCGAGCGCGCTGCGCAGCGCGGCCTCGGCCTTCTCCCAGATTTCGCGACTGCCGATGCTCTTCTCGGGCCGCGTCGACAGCTCGATCCGCACGTCGCCGAGGTCGAACTTCGCGTACACCTCGCGGAAGAACGCGATCAGCATCGCGATCTCGCCCTCGATCTGCTCGGGCGTGCAGAAGTGATGGGCGTCGTCCTGGGTGAACGCCTGCACGCGGAACAGGCCATGACGCACGCCCGACAGCTCGCGCCGGTGCACGAGCCCCATCTCCGAGAAGCGCAGCGGAAACTCGTTGTGGCTGCGCGGGCGGGTGCGGTAGACGAGCAGGTGTCCGGGGCAGTTCATCGGCTTTACCGCCATCGGGCGGTCCTCGGCCACGTCTTCGTGCACGTGCTCCGCGTTGCTCGCGTCGCGCAGCTTGAGCTTCGTGAAGAACATGTTTTCGAGGTAGTTGTCGTAGTGTCCCGACGTGTGCCAGAGCTTCTCCGACAGCACGAGCGGCGCCTTCACCTCCTGATAGCCGCGCCGGCGCAAGAGGCCGCGCATCGTGTCGGTCAGCAAGTGGAACAGCACGGTGCCGTTCGGGTGGAAGAACGGGAAGCCCGGCGCCTCTTCGTGGAAGCTGAACAGGTCGAGCTGCTCGCCGAGCACGCGGTGGTCGCGCTTGCGGGCCTCCTCGATCAGCGCCAAGTGCTCCTTCAGCTCCTTCTTGTCGAAGAACGCGGTGCCGTACACGCGCACGAGCTGCTCGCGGCTCGCATCAGCGCGCCAGTACGATCCGGCCACGCTGGTCAGCTTCACGTTCCGGAGCCAGCCGGTGCTCGGCACGTGCGGGCCGCGGCACAGGTCGACGAAGTCGCCGTGCCGGTAGAGCGAGATCGTCTGGTCGCCGCGAGCGCGGATGTCGCCGACGATCTCCGCCTTGAAGTGATTGTGCCCGCCGTCGATCGCGCGGTAGCGCGCGAAGTTCTCGTCGCGGTCGGGGTCCTTCACCTCGCAGCGCTGGAACGGGTGGTCCTCGGCCGCGATCCGCGCCATCTCCTCTTCGATGCGCGCGAAGTCGTCGGGTGTGATCTTTCCATCCGGCAGATGGATGTCGTAGTAGAAGCCGTCCTCGACGACCGGGCCGATCGTCAGCAGTGCGGACGGGAACAGGCGCAGGATCGCGTCAGCCATCAGGTGCGCGGCCGAGTGGCGCAGCACCTCGAGCGCCTCGGGGTCTTTGCGCGTCAGCAGCGAGACGTCGGCGCCGTCCGGCAGCGGGCGGGTGAGATCGACGATCTCTCCGTTCACCTTGGCCGCCACGGCGGCTTTCGCGAGGCCGGGGCCGATCGCCGCGGCGAGGTCGGCGGCGGTGGCGCCGGATGAAAGCTCGCGGGTACTCCCGTCCGGGAGCCGAACCTGGGTCATCGCGTTCTCCTGCGCGGGACGGACACGAGCCGTCCTCGCCGTGCACCCGGTGGCAACCCCCACCGGGCCGAAGAACGAAGACTAAACCACGCGCGGGCTCGCGCCACGCAGGGGTGAACGGGCGCGCGGCGGAAGCGCTACCACTCCGTGAGCCGGAGGTAGAACATCACCCCGAGCTGCCCGGTGCGCGGAAACTCCGGGATCCCGAGCGTCCGGTGGACCGCGCGATCCTGCACCGCGTGGCGCACGGCGTCGGAGTTGACGGTGACGCCCAGCGTGAGCTGCCGAGCCTTACTGTCGCTGAGGGTCGTGTGGAGATCGACGTCGCCGCGGTTGATATCGCTGAAGCGCACCTCCGAATACACCTGGCCGTCGCCCATCGGGACCCCGCTGTTTTTGTTGGGGACGCCGGTCGCCAGGCGCAGCGTGAGGCTCAGGTCGCCGAAGCTCCAGCCCCCGGTGGCGAGCCCGTGCGCGCCCAGGTTGTAGCTGAACTGGAGACCCGCCGTGTCGCCCTGGTCCCCGTCGTCCCCCATCGGCCACCACCAGAAATTGTGATCGTTCCAATATTTGAAGCGAACGCGGCCGCCCAGGGTGAGGGAGGCGACGCCGACCCGTTGGCGTTCGGCCGGTGCGATTGCGCCCTCGCTGCCCGCGTTGGTCGAGCGCGCCCCGAGCGTCAGGTTGTTCCGGAGCGAGCCCAGGCGAAGCCCGGTGAACGAGTCATAGCGGGCGCCGAACGTGCCGACGCCCCACTGGATACGGGGCTGGGACGGCGTGATCTCGCCGCAGCCCACGTAGGCGAGCGGCCATTGTCGCAGCGGAATGACCTTGTGCTCGTCGATCGAGAAACGCACCTCGGAGCCGCGGATCACCGGAACGCTCGGACACGCCATCAGGAACTCACCCATCGGATGCTCTCCTCGCCGGGCGGAAGCTCGGGGACGCCTCGAGACCTCCAATGCCCGCGAGGCAAGCTAGCCCTGGCGCGGAATCGCCGGCTGTGAAGCCGTTCACAGCGGAAGTGCTGTGCGGATGACGCCGCCGGGCGGGCTACACTGCGCGATCGGCGAAGGAGCCCCGATGAGCCCGGCCTTCGAATCGCTCGACTTCCGCAGCTTCCACCGCGAGGAGCTCCCGCGCCGCCTGGCCTCGGGCCACGGCGCGCTCGCCGCCGAGGACGACCTCGCGGCGATCGGCGCGCTCGCATTCCGGATCCCGAGCGGTGAGTCGTTCACCTACCGGCCGCGAGTGGGTGGCGTCGACGTCGTCGCCGGCGACCGCGACGCGCGCACCGTGATCGAGCTCGCCCCCGAGCTGTGGCAAGACCTGGCCCACGACCTCGAGTCCGCTCCGGGCCTGCTCTACGCCGGGAAGGCACGCTGCGCCAAGGGCGACGCGATGCGCTTCGTGCGCTGGGAGCCGGGCCTGCGCGCGATGTACCACGGACGCCCGGTGTTCCGGCCCGAGCGCGTCGACCTGCGCGACCGCGCCGGCCAGCCGCTCGACCCCGCGCGCAGCTTCGAGCTCGCAGACGACCGCGCAGACATGGCGCATTTCCTGCGCACCGCCGGCTACCTGCTGGTGAAGGGCGTGTTCTCGGACGCGGAGATACTGCGCATGCAGCGGCACGCGGCCGAGCTCGAAGCCGAGGCGTTCCACGGCGACAAGCGCTCCTGGTGGGGCAAGAACGCGGACGGAAACGAGGTGCTATGCCGCGTCACCCGCTGCGGCGCGGTCGCCGACCTCGGCGCGCTGCTCGGCGACCGACGCATCACCGGCCTCGCCGCGCTCTCGCACGAGAAGCTCGTTCCGCGCGAAGAGTACGGCGACGGTATCAGCATCCTGATCAAGAACCCCGACATGACCGAGGGCCTGTCGGACCTGCCGTGGCACCGCGACTGCGGGATGGGCGGGCACGCCTCGATGTGCCCGGTGCTGATCTTCTCGATCTACCTGGCGCCCTCCCGGCCCGAGACCGGCGAGCTGCGGATGCTGCCCGGCAGCCACGAGGCGTCGCTCGGCTTCTTCGAGGCGACCGACCCGCGCGCGCCGCGCGGCGTGTCGCTCGCAGCCGACCCGGGCGATCTGACGCTCCACTACGGCGACATCATGCACGCCGCGCCGCCGCCCACCGGCAGCGGGCCGTTCCGCAAGTGTGTGTTGCTCTCGTTCGCGCGCCCCGATGCGTACAACCACCGCGGCGAACGGAGCTACAACGACGTGCTGCTGTCGCGCGACGACGGCCAGGTGGAGCACCTGGCGAAAGTGGCGAAGCGCGCCTGACCGGCGCACGGAGATCCGATGAGAATCACGCTGACGGTCCTGATGCTCGCGCTGGCGATCGCGCACCCGAGCGCAGCACGCGCTGCGTGGTCGGAGCTGGCCGACGAGAAGGAGATCGTCGCCGTGGTGCACGGGGAGGACGGCACGCCCCGCGAAGTCACGATCTGGCTCGCGGTGGTGGACGTCCACGGCTACATCCGCACCCGCAACACGAGCTGGCGCGCCGATCTGGAGCGCGATCCGGGCGCGGTGTTGCGGATCGCCGGCACCGAGTACCCGATCCGCGTCAGCGCGGTGACGAACCCGGAGCTCTACGACCGGGTGAGCGAAGCGTTCACCGAGAAGTACGGGGTCACCGCGCACGTCTTTCTGAGCGTGGCGCGGCCGTTCCTGGGTGCGTACAACGTGTACCGCGTCGACGAGCGCTAGGCCGCTTTGCCCGCCGCGATCCCGGAATACCTCGCCTCCGAGCCGAGCCCGCTCGGCCTGATCTCCCTGCGGCGACGCGAGCTGCCGAGCGAGCCCGGGATCGTGATCACCGAAATCACGCTCGACCACCAGTTCCTGATGAGCAGCCTCCACACCGCGTCCGAGCGCGCGCTGGCGCAGGTCGCGCTCGACCTGCACGGAGCCGGCGGTCTGCGCGTGCTGGTCGGCGGTCTGGGGCTCGGCCACACGGCGCACGCCGTTCTCGAATCCGAGCGGGTGGCCTCGGTGGAAGTGGTCGAGTACCTCGCGCCGGTGATCCACTGGTTCGAGACGGGGCTCCTGCCGCTGTCCGAAACGCTGTCGAGCGATCCGCGCCTCGCGCTGACCGAGGGCGACGTGTACGCGCGTCTCTGGCAGCCCTCCGCGGAGCGCCTGGATGTGATCCTGGTCGACGTCGACCACTCGCCGGAAGAGCCGCTCGGTGCGGAGAGCGAATCCTTCTACACCGAGGAGGGTCTGCGGCGCGCGAAGCGCCACCTCGCGCCGGGCGGCGTGCTCGGCGTCTGGTCCTACGCCGAGTGCTCGCCGTTCGCGGACGCGCTCGCCCGTGTCTTCGCCGACGTGCGCGTCGAACCCGTCCACTTCGAGAATCGCCTGCTCGGGGAAGTAGAGACGAACTGGCTGTTCTTCGCGCGCGGGTAATAGCTCGAGGAGCAGCGCTGCCGCAACCTCCAAGAGTTGGATGACGAAGCGGCGCCGGATCACGCTCGACCTATTCGAGTTCTGGCGCCCGAGCGAGCTCGACGAGATGGCCGTGGGCCAGGTCGAAGCACAGAGGGTCTTCTTCAAGCTCGCCCGATTCGAGGCTGGGAGGCAGCCAGAGCGGTGAGCGATCTACTGGTGGCGGCGAAGGTGCTCAGAGCAGCGACCCGCCGAGCCCTCGCAGGTAGCGCTCGAGCAGCGCCGGGGCCAGGCGCTGCATTCGTCGGCGTGCGCGCAGCTCGCGGTCGCTGCAGCGGTCGGGACCGCGAGTGCCATCGCGTTCGCGCGAGCGCCGCGCGGCGCGCAGCGCGGCGAGAAACGCGCGAGCGGCGTCTCCGTCTCCCTCAGGCCCCGGTCGCTCGTCCGGCTCTGCGTCCACCGGATCCACCGGGGCCAGCACGCGGTCGATCTCGCCGACGACCGCGACCCAGCGCGTCCGGCGACCGGAGAGATCGTCGAGGTCGAGCGCACGCACCGCCTCGAACAGGTCCTCGACCGGCGCTGGCAGCGGCAGAAGCGGGGGCGCCGCGTCGAGCGCCGGCACGCCGCAGCGCTCGAGCGCGGGGGGCTCGGCGGCGAGCTCGATCGGGCTGTCGAGGCACGCGGCGTGGAGCCAAGCCCGCGCGCTCGCGGCCTGGCCGAGCGCGAACTCGACGCGCGCGGCCTCGATCCACGCCGGCCCCGGCGGTACGCCCTCGACAATTCGCTCCGCCGCGCGCAGTGCGGCTTCGCCCTCGGCGGCGGCGAACGCGAAATGCGCGCCCAGCCAGCCGCGGAAGCGGCGCGCCGGCTCCGCATCGAGCGCGTGTGCCATGCGCTGCGCGTACAAGCGGAACCACTCGTCTGCCGACAGAAACCCGCGCGGCTCCCCGGTCGCGAACGCCGAGGCGAACGCGGTGTGCAGCGTTTCGACCGGATCCCCGCTCGTCGCCCGCAACGCCGACGCGATCCGCTCGAGTCGGACCGCATCCGCGGCTTCCTCCGCCGCGTCGGCCTGCCGCGCGAGGTGCTCCCGTGCCTCGCTGAGCTCACCCCGCGAGAGCGCCTCGCGGGCGGCGGTGCGGGGAAGGTGCGATCCCTCGAACAGCGCGAGCTGCGACATCGGACGGTGCTCCCGTAAGATCGATCCCCGATGCTTCATTCTGGCGGATCGATGCGACGTCTGTCGATAGCAGACGTGAGATCGATCGCGGCCGAGGCCGCCGTCCGTGCGATTCCACACGTGCTCCAGCTTCAATGGAGCCGCGGCATGTCTGCCGCGGAAATCTCGAGCGCTCTCGCCAATGGGCAACGCGCATGATCCACGCTTCAATGGAGCCGCGGCATGTCTGCCGCGGAAATTGGCGTGATCGTGGAGAGAATCGCCTTAAACTCCGAGCTTCAATGGAGCCGCGGCATGTCTGCCGCGGAAATCATCCGCGCGAGCGGGAGTAGAGGCGGCTGATCGGGGTCGCTTCAATGGAGCCGCGGCATGTCTGCCGCGGAAATTCCTCTGCGCCCACCTGCGCGCGATGGATCGCGCATATCTCGCTTCAATGGAGCCGCGGCATGTCTGCCGCGGAAATACGCGGTGCGCGTCTTCCCGAAGCGGCGCCCCGTGCAGATGCTTCAATGGAGCCGCGGCATGTCTGCCGCGGAAATTGCGGGCACTGGGGGCACTGGCGTGGGCGCCCGATCCGCTTCAATGGAGCCGCGGCATGTCTGCCGCGGAAATCCGGCCCTCGCGGAGCGCAAGCGCAGCGCCGACGCGCTGCTTCAATGGAGCCGCGGCATGTCTGCCGCGGAAATCTTTTTCCCGGCCTCCCGCGCAGACTGGCGTGTGCCTGCTTCAATGGAGCCGCGGCATGTCTGCCGCGGAAATCGCGACGCGCGGTGGCGGGGCGCTGGCGAAGCTGGAGCTTCAATGGAGCCGCGGCATGTCTGCCGCGGAAATTGTTCCGCGAGGACATGAACCGGCTCGGGCTCACGGTCGCTTCAATGGAGCCGCGGCATGTCTGCCGCGGAAATACGTCTCACCCGCCGACAGGATCTGACGCGCGGCGAGGCTTCAATGGAGCCGCGGCATGTCTGCCGCGGAAATCGGACCCGGCGCGTCTCGCGGCACTCGTCGACGAGCTGCTTCAATGGAGCCGCGGCATGTCTGCCGCGGAAATCGTGCGTCCAGTACGCGGGCCAGATGCACCCGAGCCAGCTTCAATGGAGCCGCGGCATGTCTGCCGCGGAAATTTGACGCCGCCGCGGAAGATGTCGGTGAAGATGTCGCCGCTTCAATGGAGCCGCGGCATGTCTGCCGCGGAAATTCGCGGACATCCTCGGCGTTGCTTTCGCGACGATGGCTGCTTCAATGGAGCCGCGGCATGTCTGCCGCGGAAATGACTCCGACTCGAAGCGGTGGAGACGGCTGACCCAGCTTCAATGGAGCCGCGGCATGTCTGCCGCGGAAATGCCGGAGGTGGTGGCCGGTGTGCCCGCGACGGTCGGGCTTCAATGGAGCCGCGGCATGTCTGCCGCGGAAATTCGACGACTGCCGAGATGCCCTCGCTTTCGAGAACGCTTCAATGGAGCCGCGGCATGTCTGCCGCGGAAATCACCCGACTCGATGCGAGAGCGCTCGGCGAGCGACTGGCTTCAATGGAGCCGCGGCATGTCTGCCGCGGAAATGACGCCTACGCCACTCCCGAAGCCCCCGAAGTCCAAGCTTCAATGGAGCCGCGGCATGTCTGCCGCGGAAATGATGGCGACTCGCTGGAGCGGGAAGCCGTCGAGAAGGCGCTTCAATGGAGCCGCGGCATGTCTGCCGCGGAAATGCCGCCCCGCCAACCTAGCGGGAATACGGCGTAAAATCGCGCGATTGCGAGAGGTCGCGTTCTCGACAGGCGCGCGACCACGGTCCTGCTGATCATCGTCGGCAACTTGGTTCGCACCTCCTCTGCCGTAATGGCGAAGCGAGAGTTCGAGCGGTGCCCAGACTCGGTTGCCAGCTCGACCGCTCGCCCGCCTCCGGCAGTCTCAGAATACCTTGGGACCGCGGGTTTGGCCGCCGGGGCCGGGCCTTCCGACGTAGTCGATCGAATGGGAGCGCCCTTCGCTCGGGCCGAGGTCGACGAACATCACCTGGTCCTCCGAATGCTCGATCGTCTGCCCCAACTTGGCCGCGAGCTGGAGGCGCTGGCTCGCGGTGAGGTCGCACCGGAACACCGAGAACTGGAGGTGTTGACCGTAGCCCTTGATCGTGCGAAACACGCGCCGCAGTCGCTTCGGGTCCGAGATGTCGTAGGCGACGATGTAGAGGCGGCGCATCCGATCACCTCGTGACCAGCGGGTGGTAGACCGGGATCTCGCCAAGCAGGTGCCTCGCGAGCAACCGGACCTCGATCTCGAAGACACGGCGGTAAGACACCCGGTACCCGAAGACGGGGTGCGTGACTTCCTGGGCGAGCCGGCGCTCGATCGCGAGCAGCACCTTCGACCGGCCGTCGCGGGTGAGGTTCACCGCGCCCATGCGCTCCACGAAGTCGTGCGCCTGGATCTCGCCGTTGTTCACGAGTGTGAGGCAAACGGAATCGGCCACCAGTGGCCGGAACGGTTCCATCAGGTCGAGCGCCAGCGCGGGGCGCCCATAGCGCGGAGCGTGGAGGTAGCCCAGGTAGGGATCGAGGCCGACGGTCCAGGCGACCTGAGTCAGCTCCCGCGCGAGCATCGCGTAGCCGAACGAGAGCAGCGCGTTCATCCGGTCGCGCGGTGGACGGCGCGTGCGCGAATCGAACGCGAAGCGTTCCAGGATCTCCGGCGATCCCTTGACCATGTGGGGGAAGCCTTCGAAGTAGGTGCGACTTCCCGCACCCTCGTGGCCGAGGAGTTGATCCATCGTCTCGGCGCGGAGCGCCAGCCTGGCCTCGTTCCGGATCGAGCGGAGTGCTCTCGACGCAAGCTCCGGCGAAGCGTTGCGGCGGAGCAGCGTCCGCATGTTGAGAAGCTTCGCGCGCACGATCGGTCGCGCGATCCGGAGACAGCGATCCGGGTCCGACGCTGCGGCGAACTGCTGCTGGCGTAGCGCGATGTGGCGGTGGGGGAGCCCTTGAAGGACGCCGTTCAGCCAACCGCCACTGGAGAGATAGGCGATCGGAATCCCTCGCCGGCAGAGCTCCTGGATCGCGGGTGTCGTGGCGTTGACTCGCCCGAACAGGAGCAGCGCCGAAACCTCCTCGAGCCGCGCCTCTCCGAGCTTCTCATCGTCGGCGTGGATTTCGAGCACGTCTCCGTTCTTACGGACCTGCGCACCGGGGTGATGGACGTAGACCGGGTACGCATCGACGGACGCGGGAATCAGCCGCCGCGGTGCCGGCCCGCCTTGGGTGAGCCAGCGCGTCTCGTCGGGGAGGCAGATCGAGACGAGAGAACAGCGCGGGCACTTGGGACTGTCCTCGAGGGGCGGCGGCAGAGCACCGCGAGCGGCCACCTCGCGGAGCGCTCGGATCTTCTCGCGCGTGAGGGTCACGAGCTCGTCGTCGAACTCGACCGGCACGCGCTCGTTCGAGCCGGCGAAATAGAGGGCGCCCGACTCGCACCGGTAGCCGTGCGCGCGCAGCAGCAGGCCCTGCGCACAGAGCTGAACGCGCTCGGGATCCCACGCGCCCGCTGCCGTGTGGGGCCGCTTGCCCTTCTTGTAGTCGACGGGCTGGACCTGGCCATCGGAAACCTCGAGCAGGTCGATCTTGGCGGTGATCCCCAGGTCTTCGTCGGAGAGCTCGACGGAGCGGAGCTGGAGGCGCTCTCGTCCGGGTTCTTCGGGGCTATCGGCGTCCGCGCGGCGGCGCATCCGGAAGCCCGGCCGATCCACCCGTGTGTGGCGAATCGACCCCTCCGTGGTGTCCGCGCTCTCGGCCCACTCGCCGTCCACCCACTCCAGGATCGCGAGGCGCGGGCAATAGGTGAACTCGTTGAGCATGCGCGCGGGGATCAGGGGCAGAGCTTCTGCTGCCATGACGGCGTTCTCCTGGGGAGGGACGCAGTAGTTCCTGCTTCGGAGCGGCAGAACGAGCGGAAGGCTGAACCCGGGTGGGGAGTGATCGGGGGGGGTCCCTGCCAGGAATCTTGCGTTGCCTGTCGGCGATGCAGCGCCGTAGGATGGCGGCGGGGTTCCCCTCTCATTCGATCGTCGAGCTAGTGGGCCGGGTCTCAGGTGTGACCGGATGTGACACAGCGCCATGGTGGACTCCCCGCCGAAACTGAATCGGAGCACGACTCGGATGCCGCGGATGGAACGCTTCGCTCGAACGCCCCAGCCGATCCCCCTCTCGGGAAGCTGGGTATTCGGGAGTCCACCTTCAACGCTCTCGCAGGCGGCCTCGCTCTTCGGCGAGTGGCTGGTGCTGCGGGCAGCACCCATCGAAAGTGATCACTACCTCGGCGTGCCGCTCGCGCGCGCCGAAGACGTCACGCGAGCCCTGCGAGGCGCCCTCCTCCACCACGCGGTCGACCCTCCCCCCGCGCTCTCGGGGCATGCGCCCGACGGCCGCCGGCTCGAGCGCGCACACGCGGCATTCCTCGCACTGCCGGATATCCGCGATCAACACTCGAGCAGCGCGGTGAGCGGTGCCGCCATCGTCCTGCCGCGCGACATCGCTCCCGGCGACTACCAAGCGATTCTGCTTGCCGCCGCGCGCTGGGAGCGAAGCGGCATGCGGCTCGTGCTAGGCCGTCTGGGAGCGATGCGCCTCGCGCGCGACGAAGATAGCGGCCGCTCGCTCGACCCCGGGTGTTGGATCGGCCCCGCGCGGCGCTGGGCATCGGTCACCCCCATCGCCCTCGACAAGAACCCGGGCGACCTCAGCGCGCGTAACCCCGCGGTCGCCGCCGAGGCCGCGCGCCGCGCCGAGGAGATCGTCGCGCGCGCGTGCGCACACATTTGCTTGCCGCGCCCTACGGCGGTGCGCGTGATGCGCCGCTCCCGCTTCGCGGGCGTTCCGCCGGCGCCGGCGTTCATGCCGTTCCCGCGGCATGGGTCGGGCTTCAAGCGGGTGTGTGTGCATGTGGAGCTGCGCTTCGAGGAACCGGTCGCGGGGCCGTTGCTCCTGGGGGTGGGGAGACATTTCGGGGTAGGGTTGTGTGGGCCGTGGAGAGAGTGAGCGCCCGCGGACCCTACCGGGAATTCGGAACGAGGCGGAGCGCTCGTGATTGATTTCGACGCGTGGTTCCGGAAGGTCGCCGATTCCCCCGAAACGAAACCGCATGAGTGGCAGCGAGCTCTCGCCGCAACAGATATTGAGCCGCGCAGCCGTTTGATCCGGATTCCAACTGGGATGGGCAAGACCCTCGGAGTCTTGGCAGCCTGGACATGGCATCGCCTCCATCGTCAAGACGACGCTTGGCCTCGGCGATTGATCTGGTGCCTGCCCATGCGCGTCCTCGTCGAGCAGACGGACGCCGTGATTCGGAAGGCGTTCGATCGCCTCGGCGTCTTGTGGGACGACTCCAGCGATCACAGCGAGAAGGTGGGAGTTCATCTGCTCATGGGCGGGGCCGACCCCGGCGGTGATTGGCACCTGTTCCCCGAAGAATGTGCCGTTCTCATCGGGACCCAGGACATGCTGATCTCGCGAGCGCTCAACCGCGGCTACGCGGCTGGACGTGCCCGTTGGCCCCTCGAGTTCGGGCTGTTGAGCCACGACACGCTCTGGGTGATGGACGAGGTCCAGCTCATGGATGTCGGGCTCGCGACGAGCGCGCAGCTTCAGGCCTATCACGATCAGGACGCACACAAGGGGATACGACCCCGTCGCACGTGGTGGATGAGCGCGACCCTTCAACCGGAATGGCTGAGAAGCGTCGATACCGACTCGCGCCTCGATGAATGGATACACGATCCGTGTACCGTCCCACCCGACCAACGTAGCGCATGCCTCGGCGCGAGGGGTAAGTCGCTCTCGACCGAGCGCATTGCGGAAGCGAAGTCCTTCGCGCAGCGCGCATTCGACGAGCACCAACGACTCGCGGATGGAGAGCACGGCCGCATCACTCTGGTCATCTGCAATACGGTTGGTCGCGCCTGCGAGACCTTCGACGCGCTCCGGGCGATTGCTCCCTCTCAGGAGATCGAGCTGGTGCACAGCCGGTTTCGCCCCGTCGAGCGTGCTCGCTGGCGAGAGAACTTCCTCGAGCGCGAAGCGTGTGTCCGCGGAGCAGATCGCATGATCGTCTCGACGCAGGTGGTCGAGGCGGGCGTCGACGTCACAGCCGGGTGTGTCGTGACCGAGCTCGCTCCGTGGCCGAGCCTCGTGCAGCGCTTCGGGCGCTGTGCACGCTATGGAGGCCATGGTCGCTGCGTCGTAGTTGATCGGGGGAGCGACGAGCGCACCGCCCTTCCCTACCAACCGTCGGAGCTGGAAGCCGCATGGAAGGTGCTGGAGAAGCTGAGCGCGCTTGGCGGTGACGTGGGCACCGCGCACCTGGAGTCGTTCGAGGCGGAGCTCGATGCGGACGAGAGAAAGGCTCTCTTCCCGTACGAGCCCCGCCACCTGCTGCTGCGCCGCGAGTTCGACGAGCTCTTCGATACGACGCCGGACCTCACGGGAGCCGACCTCGACATCAGCCGCTTCATTCGCTCGGGCGACGAGCGCGACCTCTTGGTGTTCTGGCGACACGTTCCGAAGCCCTCGAAGGGCGAGCCAAGACCGCCGCCGCCGCGCCGGCTGCGACCTCAGCGAGGCGAACTTTGCCCTGTTCCCTTCCTGCTTGCGCGCGACTGGCTGTGCGGAACCGAAGCAACGAGCAGCCGGAAGCCCAGGCTTCGCTCTGGCATGCGCGCCTGGGTATGGGATTGGATCGACGGCGCCTGGGTCGCTGTGGAGCGATCGACGCTCACGCCGGGACGGGTGATTCTCGTAGCCGCGGATTGCGGTGGCTATCGGACTGCTCTCGGTTTCGATGAAGGATCAGACGAAGCCGTTGAACCTGTCCCGCTGTCCGAACTCACATCCGCAGTCGAGGCGGAGCAAGTAACAGACGACAGCGAGGGCGCCGACGAGCTAAGCGCAGCTCCCAGGTGGAAGACCATCGCGTGCCACGGGAGCGAGGTCGCTGGGGTGGCACAACGCATCGGGACCGCGGTGAACCTCCCATCCGGCATGCTTCGTGTCCTGGTTCTGAGCGGCAGGTGGCACGATCTCGGCAAGGCGCACCCGGCGTTCCAAGGATCGATTCGTATGCCGGGCGATCGTCCGGATCGGCAGGATCTCGCCAAAGCGCCGAGCGCAGCGTGGCTGAGGCCACCGGGCAACTACCGAACTGCCGACGACCGAGATCGCCGCCCCGGCCTTCGCCACGAACTCGCCAGCGCTCTGGCCCTCTTCGCCGTGCTGGAGCGCCACGACCCGATGCATGCAGCCTTGCTAGGACCCTGGGCCGAAGCCCTACGGCTCACGGGCAGGGATCTCCCGGCGAAGTCCACCGGCTCCAACCCGACACCGCCTGAGCGCGAGGTCCTGGCCTGCTCCCCCGATGACTTCGACTTGCTTACCTACCTGGTCGCGTGTCACCACGGCAAGGTTCGTGTTGCTCTCCACGCCGGGCCCAAGGACCAAGACTACCGGGATCCGGGCGACAGGCGCGGTTTGCCGATCCGGGGCGTCCGAGAGGGCGACGTCCTGCCCTCTGTTCTCCTCGACGCCTCGGCTGCGCCTCTCCCGCCGCTTACGCTGACGCTCGAGCCTGCGTCTCTCGGCTTGTCGGGACGCACGGGACGAAGCTGGCGCGAACGAACGCTCGACCTCGTCGATCGCCTGGGTCCCGGCGCGCTGGCATGGCTCGAGGCGCTCCTGATCGCGGCGGATCGGCGTGCCTCTCGGATCACGACCACCGACCCGGCGTTGGAACGAGAGGGGCCGTCGCAGTGACGCTGTACCTGCACCACCTCACGGGCTGTGCCCCGATCCCGCTCGCGTTCTACCTGAAGGGTCTCGGCATTCTGCGCGTCGTTGGAGAACAGAAGGACAAAGACGCACGCGGCTGGTGGCAGGATGAGCACTTCTGTCTGTTGACCACGCTCGATCAGACGGAGTTGGAGCGCTTCTTCCTCGAGAGTTATGCGCCGACGCCTTTCGTCTCTCCATGGAACAAGGGGTCGGGCTTCTACGGCAACGCAGACGAAGCGCTGATGGCAATCGAATCCTCAACCGCTCCTCGATTCAGATCATTCCGCGACGGAATCGCGGCCGCTCGCGCTCAACTCGCCGATCTGAGCGAGGCCGACGCCACGGTCCGGGCTCTCAAGGATCGTACGAAGAAAAAGAAGGGAATGACGGCCTCCCAAGTGAGCGCCGCAAGATCGCTCAAGGAAGACCCGCAGTTCAAACAACAACTCGCTGCGGCAGAACGACACTTCAAGCAGTTGAAGTCTGACCTGTTCACGCCCTGTCTACGCTCCTGGCGTGGCGCACACCGGGCGTGGATGGATGCTGCCCTTGTGTGGCTGGACGAGGGAAAGATTTCGTGGCCTTCGTTGCTGGGCACGGGTGGTAATGACGGCAGACTTGATTTCACGAACAACGCGATGCAACGGCTCACGGAGCTGTTCGACGTCGGATCGCCCGAGAGTTGTGCGAAGGATGGAGCGCACGACCTCCTTCAGCAGGCGCTCTGGGCTTCTTGGTCTGACAAGCTGATCGAGGGAGCAGCAATCGGGCAGTTCCTTCCGGGCGGAGCCGGAGGGGCGAACTGCACGAACGGGCCTGAGGGCGACAGCCTGATCAACCCGTGGGACTTCGTGCTGATGTTCGAAGGCTCGATCCTCTTCAGCCCTCGCGCGACGAGACGCTTCGACTCGCGAGCGATGAGCCGTGCCAGCGCTCCTTTTGCGGTCCGCTCGCATGCGGTCGGCCATGGCACACGCGGCCGGGAGGACGCCGAGCGTGGCGAGCAGTGGATGCCCGTCTGGGCTCAACCCACCAGCGTATCTGCGCTCCGAGCGCTCCTCGGCGAGGCACGTGTTCAGCTAGGTAGACACCTGGCACACCGGCCGATCGATGTTGCTCGCGCGGTTTCCCGCCTTGGTGTAGCGCGAGGGATTCTCGGCTTTGTCCGTTACGGATACCTCGAACGGAACGGTCAAGCGAAGATCGCCGTTCCGCTCGGTCGGATCGACGTTCGCGCGAGACCACGAGCCCGCCTGATCGATGACCTCGCCCCTTGGCTCGATCGACTCCAGCGACTCGCGCGACACCAGAACGCGCCAGCGCGGCTTTCACTCGCCGAAGGTGCTCTCGCCGACGCGGTATTCGCCGCCCTTACGCACGACGACAGCCCGGACCGGTGGCAGGCGGTACTCCTTGCGGCAGTTGCCGTCGAAGCAATTCAGGTCGCTAACACTGGATTCGATGCGGGACCAATTCCGCCCCTCGCTCCAGAATGGCTGGCCGCGGCAGACGACGGCACCCCCGAGTGGCGCCTCTCCCGTGCCTTGGGAAGCGCATCTGCTGCCTACACCAAGGGCGGAGCCCCGCACGACTCCGTGCGCCACCACTGGCTTCCGGTCGAACGGGGTGCGCGGCGCTACCAGAAAGAGGAGCGGAAGCTCCGCCGCGACCCGAGAGTCGTCATGACGGGTCGAGATGCGGTCGCCGACCTGGGCGCACTCGTCGAGCGCCGCCTGATCGAAGCAACGCAGCAAGGCCGGCGGGCGCTTCCGCTCGTGGCAGCCCGTGGCTGCGATGCCCATCCGGCCGATCTCGCGCAGTTGATCGCTGGAGCCCTCGATCTGGCGCGTGTCTCTGCGCTCGCACGGGCGCTCATGGCCGTTCGCTGGGATCGCTGGCGGCCACCTCGTTTGGAGCGCGTGCCTCGAGGCGAGTGGCCGGACGAGGCCTGGATGGCTCTACGCCTTGCCCATCTTCACTGGCCGCTCGGCGATGGCCGATCGATCGGAACGGACGAATCCGTCGTGCGCCGCTTGGTGTCAGGTGACGGTGCGGCGGCTGTCGAGACGGCCCTGCGCCGTCTGCGGGCGGCCGGCATGAATCCACCCCTGAGCGGGGCATGCGCGGATCCCGCGACCGCTCGCCTGTGGGCTGCCGCTCTTGCCTTCCCGATCAGCCGCCCGTGCGCGGACGCCATGGCGCTCTACTTCGAACCCATGAACCAGAAGGAGATCCGATGAGCATCGACCTCGCCCCCCTCGAGAAGGCCACGCGCATCCTCTTCACCGTCGAGCTCAAGCCGCTCCAAGGCGATCGCTTCCAGCCGACTGGCTTTCCCAGCCTGGGCGCGGCGACCTATCAGGGACGGGAAGGATCCAAGCTGCTGGTCGAGAGCGCCCAGAGCATGGCGAATCGCATGGAGGCGACGTGCTGGGACGCATCGACGAACCAGCCCATCGCGCCCCTGCGCGGCATCTCGCACGTGACGGTCACCCGGAAGGGCGCGTTCCTGACCGACACGATGTTGGAGGCTCATCGCCTGAACAGCCCCTACTTGCTCGAGAACAGGTCGGATTCTTCGTTCTTCGACACGCTCAAGAGCGACCTCGGCGGCCTCGAGGAAGGTCCGATTGACCGCCACCTGCTCGCAGTAGTGCTGCTTCGATACGACGTCGGGAGCCTTGTTCACGGCGTGTTTCTGGCGAAGAAAGAGCTGGCGGGCGGGCGCTTGCGAGTCACGCGGGCGCTCTCCGCCTTCATCGAGGCCTCCGGCGCGCGCGTCGCGGCGTCGGGAGGCGTGAAGAACGATCACGTCAACCCATCGGGCGTGACAAAAGACGGATTCGGCAACGTCCCCTTTGCGCGCGACGAGTTCACGGCCGACCGTATCGACTGCCACGTCAACCTCGATCTCGCGCAGATTCGTGGCTACGGGCTCGGGGTGGAGGCCGAGCGGCTCCTCATCCTGCTCGCACTCCATCGGCTGCGGCGCCTGCTGGACGGAGACCTGCGGCTGCGCACCGCTTGCGATCTCGAGCCGGCGGATCGAACGGCGATCCATGCGACACGACCAGCAGAGTTCGTGTTGCCGAGCCTCGCAGACCTCGAGAAGGAGCTTCCTGGCGCCATCGAGGGCTGCAAAGCACAGATGACCCATGCAACGGTTCCGTTCGAAGACGCATTGAGGAAGGGAAAGGACGAACAGAAGGGAGACGTGGACACCGAGGACGCGGACGAAGAAGAGCAGAGCTGAACATGCCGACGCTATTTCTGCGCTTCCCCGGCGGCCGCTACCACGCTACGCCGTGGGGCCACCACGTGAACGAGGGCCTCATCGAGTGGCCGCCGTCTCCGTGGCGTCTTCTGCGGGCACTCATTGCGTGCGGCTATGCCAAGCTCGGGTGGGACGAAGTCCCTCCGGCCGCGCGACGGCTGATCGAGGCGCTCGCGGGCACGCTGCCTCGCTATCGGTTGCCACGGGCCAACGTCGCGCACAGCCGGCACTACATGCCGACGGGTGTCTTCGAGAAAGGCCGTGAGAAGACAACACTCGTCTTCGACACCTGGGCGGACGTCGCCGACGGCGTCCTCGCCGTCCGCTGGCGGTGCACCCTCGACGACGAAGCAGATCGGCTGCTCGACCGTCTGGCGACTCACCTCGGCTATCTCGGGCGCAGCGAGAGTTGGGCCTCTGCCGAGTTAGTCTCCGACGACGCCGCATTGCCTTCGGGCACTGATGCGTGGCCTCACGAAGAGCGCCAACCCGAAGAGCTGGGTTGGGAGCAAGTCTATTTGATGGCTCCAGAGGCGACGGAAGGCTACTGCGCGTGGCGCGAGCAGGCGGTTGCGAAGGTGCTCGAGCCCCTCCCGCTGCCGACTGGGAAGAAGAGAGTCTCCAGGAAGCTCGAGAAAGCGCGCGCGGATGCGACGGCACCCTACCCCGCAGACCTGATCGAATGCCTCCAGCGCGATACCAGATGGTGGAAGGGACACCGCTGGAGTCAGCCGCCTGGCTCGCGTCGCGTCCTGTATTGGAGACGAAGCGATTTGCTGAGCGTCGGAACGCCAGCCCCGCCTCTCAGAGCGACGCCGTCGCGAATAACGACCATGCTGCTCGCGCTGACGACTCCCGGCGGCAGCAGATCGGCGCTGCCGATGCGTAGCCGCGCGCTACCCCAGGCGGAGCTGCTGCACCGAGCGCTCGTGGCTCGCGTCGGCCGGATTGCAGGCATCCACTGCCCGGAGCTCACTGGCAAGGACGCTGCGGGGCGCCCCCTAGAGGGCCACCGGCACGCGCACCTCTTTCCGCTCGACTTGGACAGCGATGGCCACCTCGATCACATCCTGATCTACGCGTCGATGGGCCTCGGTGCAGCGGCGCAGAACGCAGTACGAACGCTCAAGCGCACGTGGTCGAAGGGCGGAGTCGGCGAGCTGCGCGTTGCCCTTGCGGGCCAGGGCGACCTCGATCACCTGCGGAAACTTCCGCAGCATCTTAGTGACGGGATCACAGCGCTGCTCGGACCCGGAGGCGGCGCGCGTGTGTGGACCAGCTTCAGCCCTCTGGTTCCTCCACGACACCTGAAGCGCCGCGGAGAGAACACGCTCGCGGGGCAGATCTCTGCGGAACTCGACTACCGCGGCTTGCCAGCCGCCTCAGTCGAAGTGCTTCCGTGGGATGACCAGACCAGGTTGCTGAGGCGCGCAGTGCGCGTCCGCTCACATCCGGCTAAGCCTCCCCCCGTCGATGCCGGCTTCGCGGTGCGCCTGGTCTTCAATCATCCCGTACCCGGCCCGCTCGCCCTCGGCTACGGATGCCACTTCGGACTGGGCGTCTTTGCTGCGTCCATCCATGGACGAGACACCGAGTTCTGACCTTGGCAGCCTCGAACGAGGTGAGCTTTGAAGGACCCTGAATGAAACGCCACCCCCGACGCCTCGTCGCGCACATGATCCGCTCCAAGCGCATGGCGGATCACAAGCCGCACGACATGATCTGCGAGCTGGTGGACAACGCGCTCGGCGCGGACTCGCACCGGGTGTGGATCGAGCTGGGGCGGCGAAGCGTCGCGGTAGCCGGCGGACGGCTACGGGATCGAGCGGGGCAGCCTCTTTTCCGCCAGCCAGCCGCTTCCAATGGCTTCAAAGGGTAAGGGTTCATGAGGTACCATTCGAACCCTGCCCATAAGCTGGAGACCACGGAAGCGGGGCCTCCGCGATGGTGGCCGGACAAGGAGCCCTGCCCTCTGATGACGCCGGCGGAGCGATCGATCTTGCTCGAAAACTCGATTCCGAACGACCCGGACTCCCCCCGATCGCGTCGCTACGCGGTTCGGCGAACGGACCACGGGATCGAGTTCTTCGAGGCGAAGTTCACGCGGGACGTGGGTGGCGAGCCTGAGTTCCACGGACATCCGACCACGCGAGTCCCAGCCAACGTGCTGCGCCGCTTCCTGGACGACTCGAGGATCACGCAGGCGGAGTACCGGCGGCTCGTGAAGAGGCTCGGGTAGATCGATGCAGTTCGGCGATCGCAACACGCTCGCGATAGAGCTGCACCCGCTCTCCCCGTCGTGGGAACGAGCTTATCCGGCCGAGAGGACGGCTTGGAGCACGTTCGCATTGTGGGCCGGCGGCGAGAACCTGTGCCGCAACATCCTCGACGGCACCGAGACGGTCCGCGACGGCGTCAACATTCCTCTGGCCTCGCTTGCCGACTGGCTCGTTCGATCCTGGGTGTTCCTGGCGTTCGAGGAACGACCCTCCAGATTCCCCCCGCGGCCTTCTCCAGTGAGCACGCTCCGGAGCTGGGGAGACGCGCTGCCACCTCGCGGCGTTCGTGAGGACGACTGGATCGAGTGGCGTGAGAGCTGGTGGTCGCACCATTTCCTTTCGGCAGGAGCGGACGGAGCCCAGCTCCCGAGCGTGGCCTTCCTGCGCTCAGCGGATGTGTTGTGCATCGAATGGGCCCCCCCGCAGTTCGCGGGAGCGAGGGCTCCGAAGTTTCTCGCCCAGCGGGGTCAGGTTCTCGTTCCTTGGGAGAAGAGCGAAGCCGCATTGTCCGAGTTCGTTGCGTTCGTAGGCGACTGGCTTCGCCGGGAAGGTCTGGTCGAGTTGTATCCGTGGGTTCGGCTCAAAGCGCCCCTTGGGAGTGTGGATGCACCATTCCTCTACCTTCTTTCCATTTATACCGGCCGAGACGAGAACGCTCTGTTCTCTTGGACGGGAGCGAATTCCGAGGCAGAGCTTCGAGAGCGGCTGGGGCTGCGAGTAGACACGAGGGATCCGGGGGGGAGCGTCGTGACGCAGGTTCTGCGCGACCTCCCACCCGAAGTGAGTCCCGGAATCGAAGCCGAGCTCCTGGCGCTCCATCAGCGAACCTCGCGAGGCCGGGGCTTCGATCCTGCGATGAGATCCGCAGCTCGAGACGCCGCTGGAGCGGGTGCGTCGCCCGAGGAATCCGGCAATCTGGCAGCCGCCGAGGTGCGCCACCAGCTCGGCCTGAACGGCCAGCCCGTCGGGGATCTGGATTCGCTTCTGGGTAGCCTGGAGATCGACGTCGTCGACTCGGGAGTCGAGTGCGCGCGGGAACGAATGCTTTTCGGCGCATGGCGCCGCGGCTCTGCATCGGCCGTGATCAACTCGACTCCAAGGACGAGGGTGTCGTGGGGTCGCAGGTTCGAGCTCGCGCGCGCCCTCGGCCAGCTCCTCATCGGATCGTTCCGAGTCGATGCGATCGGCGGTGCCTCTAGCGCCTACTCCCAGCCATGGATGCGACGGTGCTCGGGAGCGTTTGCCGCCGAGCTGCTGCTTCCGACTGCGGGAATTCACGCTCGCGACCTCGGCAGCCTCGACAGTGCCGCGGATCCTGAGGCTTTTAGAGCGCTGATGCACGAGTTCGGGGTCGGGGCGCGAACGGCCGCCTACCAACTCTGGAATCATGGGCTGCTATCGAGTCCAGAGATCCGCGACGACCTCATCGACCGATTCGGTTCCCCAGAGGTCTGATGCGGCGCCCTTCACTCCGGGAAGTGGGCCGAGACGCGATCCGCAGGCCGAGAAAGACGACGCAAGGGTGGCCGGGCGTGGGCAGAGCGTCCGATCGGGCAGTAGAATGCGCGTTCATCGTGAGCGGCACGGATCGTCCCGACCCCGAGCAGATGCGGATCCTCGCGCGGCTCGATCCCGAGTCGAAGCTCGCGGTGGCGCGGCGCCTGCGCGAGAACGCGCTCGCGCTCAAGGAAGCGTGGCTGCGCCAACGGCACCCGGAGGACGACGACGCTGCGATCCGGCGGCGGCTTCGCGCCTGGCAGATCCATGGCCGCGCCTGGCTGGATTGATCTCTTCGTGCTGCGCATCCACGGCAAGCCGCCCGGGATCCGCCGGTCGGCGGCGTCACTCCGAAACCAGCTCGTTCAACCCCTCGACGACACGCGCGAGCTGCTCGGGTGCGACCCGTGCGAGCTTGCGCCCGAGGCGCTGGGTCGCGAGGGTGCGAATCTGGCTGATCTTCACCCAGGAGCGCTTCGGCAGTCCTCGGGACTCGAGCTCGAGCGTCAGCGGGAACGCGGCTCGCGGTGCCTGGCTCGTCAGCGCCAGCGCGATCACGGTTCCGGAGCGCGCATTGAAGACGTCGTGGCTGATGACGAGCACGGGCCGCTGGCCGGCCTGCTCGCGACCGCGGGTGGGGCTGAGATCGGCTCAGCGGATGTCGCCCCTCAGTATTCGGGCCAATCGCCGGTCTCCGCCGAGAGCCCCTCCTCCGCCAAAGCGACCTCGAGAGTCGAGTCGAGCATTGCGCACTCACGGGCGAGGCGGCCGCGCTCGAGCCGCTCGAGTTTCTACTCGACCGCCTGCTGGATCGCGCGGCTCCGGTTGGGGAAGACGCGCTCCTCGACGTACTCATCCAGCCGTTCGAGGACCTCTTCGTCCAAGCTGATCGCGACCTTGGTGGTGGGCATCGGGCGTCCTCGCTGGTATCACTCTGGATCATGCCCGGCTCGGATCGCCGGCGCGAGCGTCGGAAATGCAACGGAGGTCGCATGAAACGCAAACCCCGACGCCGCGAAGCCACTCCCGTCGCGCACATGATCCTCTCCAAGCGGATGGCGGATCACAAGCCGCACGACATGATCTGCGAGCTGGTCGACAACGCGCTCGACGCGGACGCGCAGCGGGTGTGGATCGAGCTCGGGCGGCGCAGCATCACGGTGGCCGACGACGGCCACGGGATGGTGGACATCAACGACGCGATCCGCTTCGGCAAGGGCACGCGCGCGCCGGGGCGCGGCGGCGTGCTCGGCCGCTACGGCGTCGGGATGACGGATGCGCTGTGCAAGCTGGGCCCGCGCGCCGAGGTCACGACGCTGCACGCTGGCGACCTGCGCCGGCTGCGCGTCGACTGGGAGGAGTGCCTGCGCGGAAATCACTTCCCCTACCTCGACGAGGGCCGGCCGCGGCGCGCGTCCGAGATTCCGCTCTTCGACGGCCTGGCCACCGGCTCCGGTACGCGCGTGCGCATCCACGGCCAGGCGCCCGGGATCCAGCTCGACAAGCTCCGCCGGCTGCTCACCGAGCGCTACACGCCCGGGATCTGGCAGGGCCGCGAGATCTTCGTGCGCCGCGAGGGGCCGGCGCCGCAGGCACCGGACTGGCTCGTGATCGAGGACATGGACACCGGCCCGCTCAGCGACGTGATCGAGTACGACGGCGAGATCGACGGGCGGCCCTACCACGTCTACGGCGGGCTGATGACACAGCGGAGCGTCGTCTACAACCGCGCGTTCATCGGCTTCGCCTATCGCTTCGTCGAGGAGACGACTGAGCTGGTGAAGGGGCTCTCCACCGCGCACCTCCAGGTCTATCTCGGCGAGGCGTGGAAGGAGTGCCTCGGCACGCACAAGAACCGACTCGAGCTCGGGCGCGAGGAGCTGTTCGAGGACATCCGCGCGCGGGCGAAGGACTGGCTCGCGTCCGCCGCGCGCAAGGCCGAGGCGCTCCAGCTCACGAGCCTCGCGCTCGAGCTCGAGGAGTACCTCACCCGCATGGCGGATCCGCAGGGGAGCGACGCGGTGGCGCCGGTGGCGCGGCGCAGCGGTGCGCGCAGCGGTGCGCGCAGCGACGCGAGCCGCAGCCGCGAGCGCAGCCGCCGCGCCGAAGGGGCCGCCGGGAGCGACGCGAGCGCGAAGCCGCGGCGCGGCATCCAGATCGCCTGGGACACCGCACTGCGTCAGATGGGCGAGCTGCGCGTCGGCGACGATGGCGAGATCCTGGTGATCATGAACCCCGACGACCCGCGGATCCGCGTGCTGCGCGAGCGGCGCGACTGCCCCGGCCTCGTCCACATCATCAGCGGCTACGTGGCGCAGTACGCGGCGCTCGGCGACGAGAACGCCCGCCGCGTGCTGCGCGCCGGCATCGTGCGCGCCGCCGACCCGGGGCTGCGCGAGCACGAGCTCTACGCCTACTACTACGACCGCGTCGACCAGCCGGCCGTCGCGCACGAGGGCGAGTAGCCGAGCGTTCCACCATCAGCGCTGCCTCCACGCGGGCCTGCTCCGGGTGCACGGCCGCGCACCCGATGCGCTCGTGTTCGGGCTCGGCGTGCGCGCGGGCGCCGCGCCGCTCGCTTGCTACCGCTCGGGCGACATCGCCGTGCCCCGCTCCGCGCGCATCTTCTCGAGCTCTTCCGCGATCGCGCCCCGGGTCTGGTCGGCCAGCGCCCGCACGATGTCACGGCGCAACCCGGTGCCGTCGGTCTCGGATGGGGGTGCGATCGGCTCCAGGTAGCGGACACGGACGAGCGTGCGGCCGTACGTCTGCACGATCGGACCCTTGCGCGGCAGCACGCGGTCGAGCCCCTCGATCACGACCGGCTGGATCGGCAGGCCGTGATCGAACGCGGTGCGGAACGCGCCGCGATGGAACGCACCAACCTTGCCGTTCTGCGAGCGGGTTCCCTCCGGAAAGAACAGCAGGCTGCCGCCGCGAGCGCGCGCGGTTTCGACGCTGCGGCGCACTTCCTCGAGCGACGGCAGCTCGCCGATGTCGCTCTGGAAGAATCCCGCCAGCCGGACGATCGTGCCGAAGATCGGAACCCGGAGCATATAGCGGCGCGCCGGTCCTGCCAGCCGCGCCTCGAGACCCATCAATACCAGCGGGTCGAGCCACGACTGGTGGTTGGCGACCAGCACGCGGGTGCCGGGCGGTCGCCGCTCCGCGCCCTCCACCCCGATCCGCATGTACAAGACGCCGCGGATGTAGAACCGCAGCGCGCGGTGGGTGAGGTCGCTGAACACCTCGCGCACACCGGGCCAGATCGGGGTGAGCAGCAGCGTCGGCGGGATCAGGACGCCAACCAGCAGCGTAAGGGCCGCGACCAGCAGCCACCCCTGGAAGGTGGCCGTGTAGCGGTACAGCTCGCTCGCCAGGCCACCCACGCGCATCGGAGGAGTCTAGCCGTGCAGTCCGGGGGGGTACCGGTTCCACTAGAATGGCGACCGTGACCCGCGAAGTGCGCCCGGAGTACGACGCCGTCGTGATCGGCGGCGGACCCGCCGGCACCACCTTCGCCCATCTCTTGCGGCGCGCCGGGCACGCGGTGCTGCTCGTCGAGCGGGGGCGCCATCCCCGCTTCTCGGTGGGCGAGAGCCTGCTCCCTGCGACGATGCCGCTGTGGCGGCGGCTCGGCGTGGCCGAGCGCTTCGAGAAGGCCGGCTTCGTGCGAAAGTACGGCGCGTACTTCTGCTTCGAGGACGGCGCCCGACCCGAGTACTCCCACTTCCCGAACGCGAGCCGACACATCGCAGACCACGCGTACGAGGTGCGGCGGGCGGAGTTCGACCAGATCCTGTGGGACAGAGCCCTCGAGACCGGCCTCGACGCGTGCGACGAGACGCCGGTCGAGGAAGTGATCGTCGAGGGCGGGCGCGCGATCGGGGTTCGGCTGCGGCTGGCCGATGGCCGCCCGGCAGCAGTGCGCGCGCGGCTGGTGGCCGACTGCTCCGGCCGCTCGACGCTGATCGGCCGCCAGCTCGCCGTCCGCGACCGCGACCCGCGGCTCCAACGGGTGGCGCTCTACTGCCACTACGACGACGCGATCCGCTCGACGGGAGAGGATGCCGGCACGATCGGCGTTGTCGCGACGCCGTTCGGCTGGATGTGGTTGATCCCGTTCGCCGGCGGCGGCGCGTCGGTGGGAGCGGTGATCCAGCGCACCTGGTTCAGCGAGCGCCGTCGGGCCGGCCGCGACAACGACGCGATCTGGAGCGAGATCCTCGCGCTCGTGCCCGCCGTCTCCCGGCGCCTGTCGGGCGCGGTGCAGACGCGTCCCGTCGAGGCCACCGCCGACTTCCAGTACCGCCTGCGCGACCTCGCCGGCGATGGCTGGGTGGCGATCGGCGATGCCGGCGCGTTCCTCGACCCGGTGTTCTCGTCGGGCGTGCACCTGGCGATGACCGGGGCCGAGCGCGCGAGCCACGCCGCTAGCCGCGCGCTCGCCGCCGGCCGCCTGCCGGTCGCGCGCGACTTCTCGCGCTATGCGCGCCAGAGCCGCGCGGAGCTCGCCGTGTACGCGAGGTTCATCTACGCGTGGTACGACCCGGCGTTCCGCGAGGTGTTCATGCGGCCACCGCAGGGGAAGGCCGCGGTCGATTGGCTGCGGCGCGAGATCGTGTCGGTGCTGGCCGGCGCGGTGACGCCCACCTGGCGCGTCCTTCCGGCGATCGGAACGCTCTTGTTGCTCGCGCGGCTGCGCCGCCGCTCGCTGGCTCGGCAAGCGCCCAGAGGCACGCGGGGCGAGGCGCAGCCGCGAAGTCGATCGGACACGGCCGCTCCGGCGTGACCTTCCGTCCCTGCGCGGTGATCCCCACCTTCGACAACCCCGCCACCGTGCGCAGGGTGGTCGAAGGCGTCCGCCGGCACGTCGCGAACGTGATCGTGGTGGACGACGGCAGCGGCGAGGCGTGCCGCCGCGCGGTGGATGGGATCGAGCGCGACGGCCTGGCTCGCATCGAGCGGCGCAGCCACAACGGCGGCAAGGGGGCCGCCGTAAAGACGGGCTTCGCGGCCGCGCAGCGGCTCGGGTGGAGCCACGTGCTGCAGGTCGATGCGGACGGCCAGCACGACCTCGACGACGTCCCGCGTTTTCTCGCCGAGGCGCAGGCCCACCCCGACGCGCTGATCCTCGGGTACCCGATCTTCGACGCGAGCCGGCCGCGCGGGCGCGCGTTCGCCCACCAGATCAGCATCTTCTGGGTGGACGTCGAGACCGGCGGGCGCGTGATTGCCGACCCGCAGTGCGGCTTCCGCGTCTATCCGCTCGCCCAGGCGCTCGCCGTTGGCGCGGGCGGCGACCACATGGAGTTCGATCAGGAGCTACCGGTGCGCATGGTCTGGGCCGGCACGCCGGTGCGGAACCTGCCGACGCGCGTGCGCTACCTGTCCGCGGCCGAAGGCGGTGTCTCCCATTTCGATCTGTGGCGCGACAACGCGCGCATCTCGCGGCTCCACACGCGCCTGGTGATCGAGGCCGCCCGACGCGGCCTCGCCGCGATCGCGCGCCCGGGGTCGGCTGTGCGATAATTCGCCGCCGTGTCGCCGTCCACCGCCGCCACGCTCAGCAGCGACGACGTCCTCGCCGTGCTCCGCGCGACGATGCAGGCGGAGTTCGGCCTCCCGCCGCAGCGGATCGAGCCGTCGGCGCACCTGATCGACGATCTCGATCTCGACAGCATCGATCTGGTCGATCTCGCGGTATCGCTCGAGGAGCAGAGCGGAATCAAGCTCGACGAAGAGGAGCTCAAGTCGGTGCGCACCGTCGCGGACGCGGTGTCGGTGGTCCACGCTGCGTTCGCGCGGAGAAGTGCCGGCGGCCGATGAGGCTCCTGCGCGGCCTGCTCGCCGTCGCCTATCCGTTCGTGATCGTCGCAGGGATCCGCTGGCTCGAGCCGCGCTGGGATGCCCGCGCGCTGCTGCTCGTTCCGGTGCTCGTGAACGGAGCCCTGCTGTTCGCGTTCGGCCGCACGCTGCGCCGGGGCCCGTCGCTGGTCGAGACGCTCGCGCGGCTGCAGGAGCCGGATCTCTCCGCTGCGCAGGAGCGGCACTGCCGGACCGTCACCGCGGTGTGGTGCGGCTTCTTCGCGGCGAACGCCGCGGTCTGCACAGCACTCGCGCTGCTCGCGGACCTGTGGCTGTGGACGCTCTACACCGGCGTCATCTCGTACCTGCTGATGGGGCTTCTGTTCGGCGCGGAGTTCCTGGTGCGGTCCTGGCGCTTCCACAACCTCCGGTTCGCCCCGGTCGAGCCGCTGCTCCGGCGGCTGTTTCCGCAGGGGCCGTCCGCGTGAGCGAGCGCACCAGCTGGTCGCAGGCGGCCGAGCGCGGCTCGATGCTGGGTCTGCGGATCACCGTCGCGTGCTATCGCCTGTTCGGGCGGCCGCTGAGTCTCGTGCTGGTGCACGCGATCGTCGCGTACTTCTTCCTGACCGGGCGCGCGCAGCGGCGCGCCTCGCTGGCCTACCTGCACCGGGTGGCGGCTGCACCGGAGGGTGCGGCGGCGCTCGGGCGCGAGCCCGGCCTGTGGACGAGCTTCCTGCACTTCCGGGCGTTCGCACTCAGCATCTTCGACCGCCTCGTGCTCTGGTTCGGGCGCGCAGACGATCTGCGCTTCGAGGTGGTAGGGCGCGAGCAGTACGATCGGCTGCTCCTGCCGACGCGCGGCGCGATCGTCGTCGGCGCCCACCTCGGCAGCTTCGATGCGCTGCGCGCGCTCGCCGACCGCGACGGGCGCACGGTGAACGTGCTGATGTACACGCGGCACGCGCCGCGCATCAACGCGGTGTTCCAGCAGCTCTCGCCGCACGTCTCGCTGCGCGTGATCCAGGTCGAGCGCGACTCGATGGGCACGGTGCTCCAGATCCGCTCCTGCATCGAACGGGGCGAGCTGGTCGCGATGCTGGGTGATCGCGTCGAGCCGGCCGACCGGGGACGCACCTGCTCCGTCACGCTGCTGGGCGGCCGCGTGGAGTTTCCCGAGGCTCCCTACCTGCTGGCGAGCCTGCTCGGCTGTCCTCTCTTCTTCATGGTCGCGCTGCGCGAGCCCGGCGCCCGGTATCGCGTGTTCGCCGAGGTGCTGGCCGAACACGTCGACCTCAGCAGGGGCGAGCGCGACAAAGGCATCCGCGAGCTGGCGGCCGCCTACGCCGGCCGCCTCGAGCACTACCTGCTGGCGGCGCCCTATCAATGGTTCAACTTCTTCGACGTCTGGGCGGAGGACGCGCGGTGAGCCGTCGGGTCGTCGTCACCGGGATGTCGGGGATCGCTCCGAACGGGAGCGGCTGGAAAGAGGTGCGCGAGAGCCTCCAGGCGGGCCGCTCCGCGGTGGTCCGGATGGATGCGTGGGCTGATATCGAAGGGCTGCAAACGTGCATCGCGGCTCCGGTCCAGGGCTTCGAGCCCCCGGACAGCTGGCCGCGCCGCAAGACGCGCAGCATGGGCAGGGATTCTCTGCTGGCGACACGGGCCACCGAGCTGGCGCTGGCTGACGCGGCGCTGCTCGATCACCCGGTGCTCACCGACGGCAGCACCGGCGTCGCGTACGGCTGCACCCAGGGCAGCCCGCGCGCGCTCGAGGTCTACGCCCGCCAGTTCTACGGCAAGCGCACGACCAGCGGGATCCGCGGCAGCGACTTCATCCGCTTCATGAGCCACACCTGCGCCGCGAACCTCGCGCAGTTCTTCGGGATCCGCGGCCGCATCATTCCGACCACCAGCGCCTGCACCTCCGGCAGCCAGGGCATCGGCTATGCCTACGAGGCGATCCGCTTCGGGCGACAAGACGTGATGATCGCCGGCGGCGCCGAGGAGATCGACGGGATCGACGCGGCGATCTTCGACATCCTGCTCGCCGCATCCACCCGCAACGACGAGCCGCAGCGCACACCGCGCCCCTACGATGCGGCGCGCGACGGCTGCGTCGTCGCCGAGGGCGCCGGCACGCTCGTGCTCGAGGAGCTCGAGCTCGCGCGCGCGCGCGGCGCCCGCATCTACGCCGAGGTGCTCGGCTACGGCACCAACTGCGACGGCCGCCACATGACCAACCCCGATCCCGAGGGCATGGAGCAGGTGATGCGGCAAGCACTTGCCGACGCGGGGGTCGCGGCCTCCGACGTCGAGTACGTGAACGCACACGGCACCGGCACCGAGGTGGGCGACATCGCCGAGAGTCAGGCCACGTACCGCGTATTCGGTGGGCAGGTGCCGGTGAGCACGCTGAAGGGTCACATGGGGCACACGCTCGGCGCGTGCGGCGCGCTCGAGGCCTGGATCAGCCTCGAGATGGTGCGCGAGGGCTGGGTCGCGCCGACGCTGAACCTCGAGAATCCCGACCCGCGGTGTGCCCCGCTCGACTACGTGATGGGCGCAGTCCGCGAGCTCGCCGCCGAGACGATCGTCAGCAACAACTTCGCGTTCGGCGGCGTGAACACGTCACTCGTGTTCCGGCGCTGGCCGGAGGGCTAGTTCGAGGGCAGCGCGGCGCGCCGCGTCAGCACGTAGGCGCGGATCGCCGCGACGTCCTCGAGTGCCAGCCACGCATCGAAGCGCGGCATCCCGTTGGCAACGCGCGCGCCGCCGAGCACGATCGCGTCGAACCCGTCGTAGATAGCAGGGTCGGCCTTTCGCAGGTCGGGCAGCACGCCGCCGCTCTCGGCGCCGACGCCGTGGCAGGACGCGCACCAGCGGTGATAGGTGTGGTTTCCCTGCGTCACGAGCGACGCGTCGAACTCGGCTGGAAGCGACGCCAGCTCGCGCGCGAGCGCCTCGTGCACCGGAAGCGCGGCCGTGCCGCCGAGCTCGAACACCAGCAATCGGCCGCTGTTCGTGTCGCGCGTGACGCCCGCCGCGGCCGCCGCATCGCCGGCGACGAGCGCGAACACTCCCCCCCACCCGGCCATCACCGCGACGTACTGCGCGCCGTCCAGCTCGTAGGTCACCGGCGCCGCGACGATTCCGGTGCCGGCCGGCGTCTCCCACAGGAGCTTCCCGTCGTCGGCCCGGTACGCGGCGAACGTGGCGTGCGCTGTCCCCTGGAACACCAGATTCCCGGCCGTCGTGAGCGTGCCGCCGTTCCACGGGCCGGTGTACTGCGCGCGCCACACCTCCTTCTGCGCGACGGGATCCCAGGCGAGCAGGTGGCCCGACACCAACTCGCGCGGAAACGAGTCGGCGACGGTGAGGTCGTAGCCGAGATTCCACGCGCCGGGCTGGTACTTCCAGCCCGGATCGAGCCGGAAGAAGTACGGAACCTCGTTGGCAGGGATGTAGACGAGACCCGTCTCGGGATTGAACGACATCGACTGCCAGTTGTGGGCGCCGAACGGCGACGGTTTGATCTCGACGATCTCCTTGCGGTAGTCGAGGTTCGGGACCTCGATCGGCCGCCACGTCTTCGGGTCGATGCCGGTCGCCCAGGTGACCTCGGCGAAGGGCTCGGCCGAGATCGGGATGCCGGTGGCGCGGTCGATCACGTAGAAGAAGCCGTTCTTCGGCGCGTGCAACAGCACCTTGCGCGGCGCACCGGCGATCACCAGATCGGCCAGCATGGTGCCTTGCGTGGACGTGAAGTCCCAGGTTTCGCGCAGCGTCGTCTGGTAGTGCCAGACGAGCCGCCCGGTGTCGGGGCGCAGTGCCAGGATCGAGCACACGAACAGGTTGTCGCCGCCGCCTGGGCTACGCACGTGCTTGCTCCACGGCGATCCGTTGCCGGTGCCGACGTAGAGCAGGTCGAGCTCCGGGTCGTAGGCGACCGCGTTCCAGACGGTGCCGCCGCCGCCGACCTTCCAGTACTCGCCGCTCGGATCCCAGGTCTTCGCGGCGATCGCGAGCTCGGGGTGCTCGTAGGGCTGCGACGGGTCGCCGGGCACCGTGTAGAAGCGCCACGCCAGCGCGCCGCTCTGCGCATCGTAGGCGGAGACGTAGCCGCGCACGCCGAGCTCGGCGCCGCCGTTGCCGATGATCACCTTCCCCTTCACGACGCGCGGCGCCATCGTGATGCTATAGGGCCTGCTTTGATCGACGGTGACGACCGACCAGACGACCTCGCCGGTCGCCGCGTCGAGCGCCTGGAGGCGCCCGTCGAGCGTCGCCGCGTAGACGCGGCCCCGATACACCGCGACGCCGCGGTTCACCACGTCGCAGCACACTTTGCCGCCCATCTCGCGCGGCACCTGCGGGTCGTGGCGCCACAAGGGCTTCCCGGTGCGGGCGTCGACGGCAAACACCACGCTCCAGCTGCCGGTCGTGTAGATCACGCCGTCGACGACGATCGGCGTCGCCTCGACGCCGCGTGTGGTGTCGATGTCGAGGAACCAGGCGAGCCCGAGCTCACCGGCGTTGTCCGCGTCGATTCGTGCGAGCCGGCTGTAGCGCTGCTCGGCATAGCTGCCGCCGTAGGTCAGCCAGCTCTCGGGCTCGCTGGCGGCGGCGCGCAGCCGCGCGTCGTCGACACGCTCGATCGAAGACGGCGACGCGGGCGCGGCCGGAGCAGGCGCGGCCGCCGGTGCAGGCGCCTCGCGCGACTCCGGGCACGCGGCAAACGCGAGCGCGGAGACGGCGACGGCAGCGATCTGGAAACGGCGCATGCGAGGCTCCTCGATTCGGGAGCCGCATGCTACCCGAAATCACACCCCGACGATGAAGCTCACGCTGGTCGTGCCGCTGCCGCCGATGTTCAGCGTCTGCACGTTCTTGGCGCCCTCGACCTGGTAGTCGCCGGCCTGACCGGTGACCTGCCAGGTGGCGTCGAGCAGCTGGCGCACGCCGGTCGCGCCGACCGGGTGGCCGGCGCCGATCAGGCCGCCGCTCGGATTGATCGGGTGTTTGCCGTCGATCTCGAGCCAGCCCTGGTCGACCGCCTTCCAGCTCTCGCCGGGCGCGGTGATCCCGAAATGGTCGATCGCCATGTACTCGGAGGTAGTGAAGCAGTCGTGCGTCTCGATCGCGTCGATGCCGGACACGTCGGGAATGCCGGCGCGCTTCATCGCCGCGGTGATCGTGCTGCGCACGTGGGGCAGCACGTAGCGATCGCTCCTGCTCTCGGCGATCTTGTCGACGAAGCGCAGGCGCGCGGTGTTGTGACCCCAGCCCTTGATGCGCGGAATGTCCGCCAGCTCGAGCCCGGTGCCCGCGGCGTACTTCTCGGCGTACTCACGTGACGCGAGGAACACGCACACCGCGCCGTCGGTCACCTGCGAGCAGTCGGCGATCCGGATCCGCCCGCCCACCGCCGGGTTGTCCTCGGTGCGACACAGCGCGTGCTCTTTGTTCATGTACCACGTGCGCGTCTGCGCGTTCGGGTTCCGCTTCGCGTTCGCGTAGTTGATCTTGCTGATCTCGGCGAGGTACTCATCCTTGAGCCCGTAGCGCCGGTCGTACTCGTCGCCGAGCCGGCCGAACAGCTTCGGGAACGGGAACTCGACGCCCTCCGCCTCCTCCGCGTACCACGCGGCGGTGCCGAGGAACGCGCCGCCCTCGGCGGCCGACACCGTCTTCATCTGCTCGATGCCGACGACGGCCTGCAGGTCGTAGCGCCCGGCCTCGATCTCGGCGGAGGCGGCCAACAGCGCGATGCTGCCCGACGCGCACGCGGCCTCGTGGCGCGACGTCGGCAGCCCGCTGAAGCTCGGGTGCACCTCGGTGAAGAACGCGCCCAGGTGGCCCTGCATGCAGTAGAGCTCGGCGGCGAAGTTGCCGACGTGCGCGCTCTCGACCTCCTCGGGCGCGATGTCGGTGCGCTCGAGCGCGCCGAGCACGGCCTCGCGCATCAAGGCCGAGAAGTGCTTGTTCTCCTTCGTCCAGTTGCGGGAGAAATCGGTCATGTAGCCGCCGAGGACGTAGACTTCGCGTTTCGCTGCCATCGCTCCCTCTCGACTTGTCGCCGCCTCAGCGGGCGACGAAGAACTTTCCGGTGTTGGTGTGGGGGTGGTGGAAGAAGCGCTTCGGCTCTCCGGTGCGCGCGGCGCGCACCAGCGCGTCCGGCACGGTGAGCCCCGCCTCCTCGCACAGGCGCACCGCGGAGGCCGGGCCCATCGTGTCGACCAGCACGCTCGGCGGCGCCCAGTTGAAGCCGGCGCCCATGATGCGGTCGATGCCGTCGATCGCCTCCGTCACCTCGCCGACGCGCAGGAACGCGTAGCTGATGTAGCCGGCGATCACCTTGCGGGCGAGCGCCGCCTCGTCGCCACCGGCGGCGAGGAACACCTGGATCCCCTCTGGATAGCGCGCCTGCGCGTAGAGCTCCGCGACGTCGTCGATGTAGGAGAGGTCGGGCAGCCGGATCTCGGAATCGGGCTGGTAGTCGCCGGAGACCGGGTCGAGCACGAGGCGCCGCTTGCCTTCCTTCATGAAGAAGCCGCCCCCGGACTTGTTGCCGAGCACGCCCTTCTCCATCAGCTTGGCCATCGTCGCCGGCAGGCGCAGCGTGTCGTGCGCCTCGTCGTTCGGGTTCTCGTAGACGTTGTCGACGATCGACCGGTGGATGTCCCAGCCGACCAGGTCGATCGTCGCGAGCGGCGTCAGCGCGCGGCCGGTGTAGGGGCCGATGAGGCGGTCGACCAGCAGCGGCCCGATCTGCTCGGCGAGCTGGGCCGCCTCGTTCAGCACCTTGAAGCCGACCCGGTTGCCAGCGAAGGCGGGGGTGTCGTGGGTGCGGACGATCTCGCGGCCGAGATTCATGCGCGCAAACGCCTCCACGAAGTCCGCCACCGCGGGATCGGTGTCGCGGCCGGCGATCAGCTCGGTGCCGACGATCACGTTCGGCGGGTTGAAGAAATGCAACCCGAGGAAGTTCCGGCGGAAGGAGTCGCCACGGCCGTCGCACAGCGCGTTGATCGAGAGGCCCGACGTCACCGTCGCGACGATGCTGTCGGCGCGGCGCGCCGCCTCGACGCGGTCGAACATCGCCTGCTTGATCGCGAAGTCCTCCGTCAGCGCCTCGAAGATCAAGTCGGCCCCGGCGACGGCGGCGTCTAGGTCGCGGTCGTAGTCGCCGACTTTCGCGCGCGAGGCGACGGTCGGCGAGCGCACCTGCTTGATCGCAGCCGCCAGCCCTTCCTCGGCCTTCTCGCGGGTGCGGGCGAGGAAGGTCACCTCGGGGATCACCTGTGTGAACAACGCGCCGCTGCCGTAGCCCATCGTGCCGTTGGCGCCCAGCACGACGACGCGGCCGATCTTGCGGCTGGCGAGCAGGCGCCGGACTTCGGCGGCGCTGGGGGCCGGCCTGCCCGTTCCGTCCGTTCGGGACATGGGGGTGTAATTCCTGTGTGGGAGGGTCGGGCTGTCGGGGCCGGGCACGGAATCGATGGAGATTGCGACGGGCCGTTCGCCGAGTCAATGCGAATGTCGCGAGTTGCCGGGTAGTTGCCGCGGACCCAGAGTCACTCTTGAATCGGGCGCCCCGGAACGTGTATCCAGGGCACGGCGGCCGCGACCCGCGGCGCCGGGAGGCTGTGGTGATGCCGGGACCGATGTCGGGCGTGCGCGTCGTGGAGATCGGAGTATGGGTGGCCGGCCCGGCCGCCGGCGGGGTGCTCGCCGACTGGGGCGCCGACGTAGTGAAGATCGAGCCGCCGGGCGTCGGCGACCCCGCCCGTACCTTCTCGCGCATGCTGGGCGGCGACCTGCCGTTCAATCCGATCTTCGAGAACGACAACCGCAGCAAGCGCAGCATCACCCTCGACCTCGGCAAGCCCGCGGCGCGCGAGATCGCGCTCGAGCTGATCGATGCGGCCGACGTGTTCGTCACCAACGTCCGCCCGGCCGCGCTCGGGCGCCTCGGCCTAGATCACCGGACCCTGCTCGCCCGCCACCCGCGCCTCGTCTACGGCGCGATCACCGGCTACGGGTTCGACGGGCCCGACGCCGACAAGGCCGCCTACGACATCGCGGGCTACTGGGCGCGCTCGGGCGTGGCCGGCCTGCTGACAACGCCGGGCCACCATCCGCCGTTCCAGCGCGGCGGGATGGGCGACCACACCGCGGGCCAGTCGCTGGCCGGCGGGATCGCCGCGGCGCTCTTCCACCGCGAACGCAGCGGCCAGGGCCAGCTCGTGATGACGTCGCTGTTGCGCCAGGGCCTGTACACGATCAGCTTCGACCTCTCGGTTGCGGTGCGCTTCGGCGTGAGCGTGGGCGTCGCCGACCGCAAGTCGATCGGCAACCCCTGCATCAACAACTACTGCGATCGCGACGGCAAGTGGTTCTGGATCGTCGGGCTCGAGGGCGACCGCCACTGGCCGCCGCTGGCGCGCGCGGTCGGCCACCCCGAGTGGCAGGGCGACCCGCGCTTCGCGACGCTCGCCGGCCGCGCCGCCCACGCGGTGGAGATCATCGCGCAGCTCGACGCGATCTTCGCGACCCGCTCGCGCGACGACTGGGGCAAAGTGTTCGACGCCGAGCAGGACCTGTGGTGGGCGCCGGTGCAGTCGGTGGACGAGGTGATGGCCGACCCGCAGGTGCACGCGGCCGGCGGCTTCGTCGACGTGCCCGACGGCGCGGCGACCACCAAACTGCCCGCCACGCCGGTCGACTTCGGCGGCACACCGTGGGCGCCGCGCGCGATGGCGCCGGAGCACGGCCAGCACACCGACGAGATCCTGACCGAGCTCGGCCGCAGTCCGCAGCAGATCGCCGCGCTGCGCGCGGGCGGCGCGGCGGCCTAGGGAGCATCCAGGTGCTTCTCGAGAAACCCGTGGACCCTTCTCATCATCTGCTCCCACTGGTCCGGAGTGGGCTCGTGGCCGGCGCCCTCGAGCAGCATCCATTCGTAGGGTTTCCCGTGCGCCTCCAGCATTGCTCGCATCCGATACGCATGTTCGAGATCGACCCGGCGGTCCTGATCGCCATAGATCAACAGGATGGGCACGTTCATCTCGGTCGCGCGATAGGCCGGTGAGATCGTGATCAGGTTCTCCCGATCGGCGTCCGGATCCCCGACGATCCGGGTGAAGACGCGCCTCCCGTCCTCAGCGTCGGAGAACTCGCTCGACATCAACAGCAGGTCGGTGGGTGCAGCAGCAGCCGCTGCACAGCGATAGCGCTGCGGGCGACGCGTAATGCTGATCAGCGCGGAGTAGCCGCCGTAGCTTCCTCCAAAGATGCAGACGCGGTCCGCGTCCACCTTCCGCGCGGCCACGACGTGATCGATCGCGGCTTCGATGTCGTCTTCGATCCCCTGCCCCCAGGCGCCCATTCCCGCCTCCAAGAAGCCCGTTCCCCGGCCACCCGATCCGCGGTAGTTCACCTGGATCACCGCGTATCCCTCTGCCGCGAGTGACTGGACCACCGGGTTGAAGTCCCGAGTGTCCTGCACCCCGATCGGGCCTCCGTGCGGCATCACGACCAGCGGTGGACGCTTGCGCGTGAACCACCTGGGAAGCGTCAGGAACGCTTCGATCGCCTTCCCGTGCTTCGGCGTGACTTCGATCGCAGTCACCGGAGCCAGCTGCGCGGGGTCGAGCCACGGCTTCACGCCGCCGAGGTCCGCGATGTTCCGGTTCTCCGCGTCGATCAGGTGATACTGGCCCGGGTTGCGGGGTCCGCTCACGAGAATCGTGGAAAGACGCCGATCGGCGGTTCGGCTGGTGAGGTGGACGGTCTCATCGGCGTGGATCTGGTCGAGCCAACTCTGCTGCGCGGCATCGAACCGGTCGAAATAGTGATACCGGCGGATACCGGCCTGCTCCCAGTAGACCGCGATCACTTCGTAGCCTTGGTAGCCGTGGACTACGCCCGCGATGTCGGCGCCGGGATTGGCGAAGATCACCTCGGCGAGCTGCTGCGGGTCGACCCGATACCGCCGCAGCGCCGCGGTGTCGTTTCCCTCCGCGCTCAGCACGAGCAGGTCGTGCCCATCCGGCGCGATTCCGACCGGAATGGGAAATGGATCGATCGCACTCCAGTTTCCGACCTCCTTCCAGCGGGAGTCGCCGTCTTCGCGATAGAGGAGCGCGACCCGGATCGGATCCTCGTCTGCCAGAGTCAGCGCCGCGCGTGGCACGCCGCGTTCGTCCGAGATCCAGTACAGGACGCGCTCGTACAGGTTTGCTACGACGTATCTCCTTTGGAAAATGGGAAACCTCGAGCGCAGCGAAGGCCTGTTGCTATTGCCCGAGGGTTGCACCAGCTCGCTCACCGGCACGCGATAGACCCAGCTCCGCTTCCCGTCCCAATCCGCCCACAGCACTTCGTCGCGAACGAGGGGGAGCGGATCGATCAGCCAACCCCGCACCCGGATGTCGCGCTGAACGAACACGACCCCGAAATCGCGGAGCTCGAGGTCGATGATCGCGCTTCGGAAGTAATCACCTCCGTCGGCGCGAACGATCAGCGTGTCGTCATCCACCCAGTCGACTGCGATCGTGCCGGAGAAGCGAAACACGACCGTGGTCGTTCCGTTGCCGATGTTGCGCACCGTGACGTACTGGGTGTCGGAGATGAAGCCCTGCTCAAAGATCAGCGTGCCCGATGGGTTCAGCGCGACCCGATGCAGCTCGGGTAACCGGAACAAGGCCTCGGTGGTGATGGCGTCGGCCGCGACACCATCGGCCCCGAGCGACTTGCGTTCGTCGGTGCTGCGACCCCGCTGTGCCGTCGCGGCGAGATAGCGCTCCAGAAACACGTGCCGAGCGGATCCCGAGTAGACGATGGGATACTTCGCGCAAAGATCCGGATAGCGCCTGCGGAGCTCTTCGAGCGCCATCGCAGTCCGGTCGATCGAATTGATCTCGACGGCGAACTCCCCGCTGCGATGGACGTCGACCATGCCGACGTAGTTGATGACACCCGGCTCCACGCGAAAGCGAAGACGGTCCGCATCGGGAAACCGGAAGCGTGGCGTCGGCCAGCGCTCCCGAAGGTGGACGTCGCTCCAGCGATAGCTCCCCGCGGCGACACCGATCAGGCGGAGATGGGTTCCCTCGGGCACATCCTCCGCGGCCCGGGCCCCACTGATCTGCATCGACACGAGCGGTCGATTGGAACGGACGTGCACGACCAGCAGGCCCTCGTCGCGTCGCAGCGTGACGCGATCGCCCGGTTCGATCGGCCAGGTGGATGGGCCGGAAACGCACGCTGCGCTCCAGAACGCGGCGGCGGTAACCAGATACCAGAGGCGTCGTTTCATCGCGGCGTAGCATAATGCGACTGCCCGTCGACCTTTTGCTAGGGGAATCGGGCGGTCGTCGTCCTGTTAGAATCATTCCCTGCCGGTGGAGGAGGATCGACCCGTGCACGGCCTGCGCGATCTGCGCGTGATCGAGCTGTCGACCGGGATCGCCGGCGGCTACGCGACCAAGCTCTTCCGCGACGCCGGCGCCGACGTCGTGAAGGTGGAGCCGCCGGGCGGCGACCCGCTGCGGCACTTCACGGCCAGCGGCCGGGACCTCGCGGGGCGCGACGCGCCGCTCTTCCAGTTCCTCGCCGCCGGCAAGCGCTCGGTGATCGGCGCGCCCGGGGACGCGGAGGTGGAGGCGCTGGTGGACGGCGCGCACCTCGTGGTGGAGTCGTTCGCGGACGACGTCTTCGACGCGGCCGGGCGCGTCGCGCGGCATCCCGGGCTCGTCGTGCTCTCGATCACGCCGTTCGGGCGCACCGGTCCGTATGCCGGGCGCCCGGCGACAGAGTTCACCGTGCAGGCCGAGTGCGGCTCGATCGGCACGCGCGGCCTTGCGTCCGAGCCGCCGATCATGGCCGGCGGGCGCACCACAGAGTGGGTCGGCGCGACGTTCGCCGCGGTCGCCGCGCTGGCCGCGGTGCGCCGCGCGCGGGCGCACGGGCTCGGCGAGCACGTCGACTTCTCGCTGCTCGAGGTGATGAACATCGCGGGCACGATGTACGCCGACCTTCTCAACAGCCTGCTCGGGCGACCGAACGTCGACGGAACCCCCGCGCGAACGATCGAGCTCCCGTCGATCGAACCCACCGCGGATGGGTGGGTAGGCTTCAACACCAACTCGCGTCAGCAGTTCCGCGACTTCCTGCTGCTGATCGAGCGCACGGACCTGCTGGAAGACGAGGAGCTGGCCAAGATCACCGGCCGCTGGGCGCGGATGGCGGAGTGGAACGCAGCGGTGCGCGCGTGGACCACGCGCCACACCACCGCCGAGATCGTCGAGCGCGCGGCGCTGCTGCGGATTCCGGTCGCGCCGGTGAACGACGGGCGCAGCGTGCTGGATCACGAGCAGTTCCAGGCGCGCGGCGTGTTCGTCAAGAATCCGTCGGGCGGGTTCCTGCAACCGCGCCCGCCCTACCGCGTCGACGACTGCGACCCCGCATCGCCCGGTGCGACGCCGCGCCTCGGCGAGCACACCTTTGCTTCCGAGGCGCCCGCCGAACGAAGACCCGCCGGCGCGCGACCGGCGCGCGCCGGCGACGCGCTGCCGCTGGCCGGCATCCGCGTGCTCGACGCGACCGCCTGGTGGGCCGGTCCGTCGGCGACGTGCATGCTCGGAGCACTCGGTGCCGACGTGATCCACCTGGAGGCGATCCAGCGGCCCGACGGCATGCGCATGATCGGTGGCGCACTGATCAGCCACGTGCCCACCTGGTGGGAGTACAGCCACATCTTCCTCGCCGCCAACACCAATAAGCGCGGGCTCACGCTGAATCTGGCGGACGCGCGCGGGCAGGCACTCGCCAAGCGCCTGATCGCCGCGTGCGACGTGTTCGTCGAGAACTTCTCGCCGCGCGTGATCGAGGGCTTCGGCCTCGACTGGGAGTCGGTACACGCGCTGTCGTCGCGCACGATCCTGGTGCGGATGCCGGCGTTCGGGTTGTCGGGCCCGTGGCGCAACCACGTCGGCTTCGCGCAGACGATGGAGCAGATGACCGGCCTCGCGTGGCTCACCGGTCACCCCGACGACCAGCCGCGCATCCAGCGCGGCCCGTGCGACCCGATGGCCGGAACGCATGCCGCGTTCGCGACACTGGTGGCGCTCGCCGAGCGCGATCGCACCGGAACCGGGCATCACGTCGAGTGCGCGATGGTCGAGGGCGCCCTCAACGCCGCTGCGGAGCAGATCGTCGAGCACGGCGCGCACGACGTCGTGCTGCAGCGCGAGGGCAACCGCGCGCCCCACGCCGCGCCGCAGAACCTGTACGCGTGTCGCGGGCCCGAGCAGTGGCTCGCGCTGTCGATCGAGAGCGATGCCCAGTGGCAGGCGCTGGTGGCCTGCCTCGGCCGCCCGGCCTGGGCGCTCCACCCGGCGCTCGCCCACCATGCCGGCCGCCGCGCGCAGCACGACTCGCTCGACGCCGAGCTCGCGCGCTGGGCCGCCGGCCGAGCGCTCGACGCGACCGTGGAGCAGCTCGTCGCGGCGGGGGTTCCCGCGGCAAAGGTCGTCGACCCGCGCACCACCTGGCGCCACCCGCAGCTCGCCGCGCGCCGCTTCTACGAGACGCTCGATCACCCCGTCGTCGGGAGCCATCCGGTGTGCGGGCCGCCGTTCCGCTTTGCGAGCGTCGAGCGCTGGCTGCGCCGGCCGGCGCCGGCGCTCGGCCAGCACACCCGGGAGATCCTCGGAGAGCTGCTCGGCCTCTCCGGCTCCGAGCAAGACGAGCTCGAGGCCGCCCGCGTGATCGGCACGCGGCCGACCGGACTGTGAAGCGGGCGGCGTTCGGACGCAGCCCCGCTGCACAGGGCGCCTAAAGAGTTCCCGCCGCTCCTGCGAAAAGAGACTCTGGGTTTTCTCGACGGGTGCATCGGGGAGGGCCCACCCGGGGAGACGCCTCACGGATGCGCACGAACGCTGCGAACGGCCCCGATCCCCACGGCTTTCGGCTGACCGTCGGACTCCGGCTCTTGCTCGCGCTCGCGGGTCTCGTCACGTTCTCCACCGCGGTGGCGCTCTCGCTCCAGGATCGGGCGCTCGCGCGCGATCTGGAGCACGCCGCCGCCGAACGCCTCGACCGCGCCGCCGGCGCCGCGCAGCGGCTGGTCGCGTCCCACGTCGCCTCGCTCGAGGAGCGCTATCGGGCGATCTCCGGCACGCCCCAGCTGCGCGCAAATCTGGAGGTCCAGCACGCGCCTACCCTGGCGTTCTACGCCAGCGACCTGCGGCAGCGCGAGGGCGCGCGCCTGCTCGTGTTCGTCGATCGCGAAGATCGGGCGATCGCGGCGGCGGGCGAAGAGCCGCTGATCGCTGCCGCGGTCGCGGCGCAGCGCAATGGTCTCTCTGCGCACGAGGGCGTTCCGTACTTCGTCACCGCGACGGTGCTGGAGTCGGGTGCCGGCCCCGTTGGGCGCCTCGTCGCCGTCGACGCGGTGGACGACCGGCTCGTCGCGAGCTGGTCCGAGCTGTGCGGAGCTCCGTTGGCTTTCCATGCACCGGCGCCTGCGGTGGAGCTCGCGCGCGTCGTCGCGTCGCTGCCCGGCCTCACGCTCTCGGTCGCCGCAGATCTCGGCGCCGAGCGCGCGGCGCTGCGCCACTCGCGCGTCAACCTCGTGCTCGCGGGCGCCGTCTCGCTGGTGCTCTCTCTATTGGCGTCGGGCTTGTTCGCGCGCAGCTTCGTGCGCCCGATTCGCGCGATCCAGCGCGCGACCGAGCGGATCCGCGGCGGCGACTTCGCCACCCGGATCGCCAGCACGCGTCAGGATGAGATCGGTGACGTCGCTCGCGCGTTCGATGCGATGTCGGGCCACCTGCACCAGTCGCGTGCGCAGGTGGCCGCTCAACTGGTGGAGCTGACGCGAAGCCGCGCGCACCTGGACAACGCCCAGCGCCGCGCGCGGATCGGGAGCTTCGAGCTCGACCTGGCGAGCGGGGAAATCGAGGGCTCGAGCCAGCTGCGCGCGCTCTACCGGCTCGAGGACGGCGACAAGCCGATCGACCTACAGCTCCTGCTCTCCCGCGTGCATCCCGACGATCGACGCGACGTCGAAGAGGCCGTCGGCCTGGCGATCCGCGGCGGCAATCCGATGTCGATCGACTTCCGCGTCGTGCACCCCGACGCGAGTGAGCGGCTGATCCACAGCGAAGCGAACGTGGTGCACGACGCCGGAGGCCAGCCGATGCGGCTGGAAGGCACCGCGCAGGACGTGACCGAGCGGCGGCGCGCCGAGGAGCAGATCCGCTTCCTCGCCTATCACGACGGGCTGACCGGGCTCGGCAACCGGAGGCTGTTCACCGAGCGGCTGCGATTCGCGATCGAGAACGCGCGGCGCCGCGGCAAGCTGCTCGGGGTGCTGTTCCTGGACCTCGACCACTTCAAGCGCATCAACGATACGCTCGGGCACACCATCGGCGACGAGCTGTTGCGCGGAGTCGCCGAACGCATCGTCCAATGCGTTCGCGCCAGCGACACGATCACGCGAACGGAGTCGGATTTCGAGAGCGCGATCTCGCGGCTGGGCGGCGACGAGTTCACGATCCTCGTCGATCAGATCGACGATCCCCAGGGCCTGTCGCTGGTCGCGGCCCGGATCCTCGAGCTGCTCACCCGCCCGTTCACGCTGGGCAGACACGAAGTGGTGGTGGGGGCGAGCATCGGCATCGCGGCCTGGCCGCTCGACGGCGACGACGTGGACACGCTGCTGCGCAACGCCGACTCGGCGATGTATCACGCGAAGCAACACGGGCGCAATCAGTACCAGTTCTACACCGAGTCGATGAACGCGGCGGCGCTGCGCCGGCTCGAGCTCGAGCAGCGGATGCGGACGGGCCTGTTGCAGGGAGAGCTCGAAGTGCACTACCAGCCGAAGCTCGACCTGCGCAGCCAGACGGTCACCGGCTTCGAGGCGCTGGTGCGCTGGCGCGACCCGGAGCGCGGACTGATCCTGCCCGGCGCATTCATCCAGGTCGCCGAGCAGACCGGCATGATCGTCGCGATCGGGCGCTGCGTACTCGAAGAGGTCTGCCGGCAGATCGCGCGCTGGGAGCGCGACGGTGCCGGTCTCCAGGGCATGAAGCGCGTGTCGGTCAACGTATCGGCGCGCCAATTCGAGAGCGGGGACCTCGTCGAGACCGTGCGCCAGGTCCTCGCCGAGACGGGAGCCCGCGCCGACCGCCTCGAGCTCGAGATCACCGAGAGCATCGTGATGCATGACGAGAAGGCGGTGATCGCCACGCTCGACGAGCTGCGCGCGCTGGGTGTCGCGGTATCGCTCGACGACTTCGGCACCGGCTACTCCTCGCTGAGCTACCTGCGCAGTCTGCCGGTCGACACGTTGAAGATCGACATGGCGTTCGTGCGCAGCATCACGCTGAACGATCAGGACGCCGCGTTGACGGCGGCGATCGTCTCGATGGGCAAGGCCCGCGGGCTGCGTGTGATCGCGGAGGGAGTCGAGACGGCGGAGCAGCGCCGCCTGTTGCACTCGTTCGGCTGCGACGAGATTCAGGGCTTCCTGATCGCGGCCGCGTTGCCCGCCGACGAGGCCACCCGGGTTCGCGGCGCGACGTTCAGCGACGACTGAGGCGCCGCCGACGGCGTGCCGATCACCCAGTCGACGACCACCGTCTGCCCGGCGGCGATTTCGATCTCCCGCGTGGTCGACGGCAGCCGTTCCGCCCAGATCACCGCGCGGTAGCGCCCGGGTCGCACGCCGATCAGCGCATAGGCGCCGGTCGCGCTCACCGTGTCGAACCAGCGCGTGGGCACGACCAGGATCGTCGCGTTCATCGACTCGTGGATCGAGCAGTACAGCTTCACGATTCCGGTGTGGCGTAGCACGAGCGTCCGCGACTCCCCGGCCGGATACAGGCCGAGGTCGAAGTCGTTCGGCCGGGAGTAGGAGAAGACGTTGTGATAGATGGCGTCGTCGTTGGCCATCTTCACCGATTGGCCCGCCACCACGACCAGAAAGGACGGCGAGAAGCGGGCATCGCGCTGGTGCATGCTCGCCGGCGCGCTGGGCGCGCCGCCTGGCGCAGCTCCGTCGAGAGGCTCGAGGTAGACCACCACCGGCGCGACGGCGGCCAGCGGCAGGCCCTCGACGCCGAGCGCGACCTTTCCGCGCACTCCGCCGCTCGGATCGGCGAGCGGCGCGTCGACTGCTCCGAGCAGCAGCGCCCCGCAGAGCAGCGGTGCGGCGGCGCCCGGCCGCATCTAGAAGGCGACCCCGACGTCGAACGCGAACCAGTGCTCGTCCTCCACCTGCGACCGGATGTCCGGCGTCACGCCGCGCACCAGATCGACGTCCTGGAACGCGTATTCGCCGCGCAAGCGCACGTACGGGCCGATCCGGACGCCGAGCGCGGCCGACAGCTCGTTCAGATCTCGCATGTTGAAGCCGAGCGTGTCGGAGTGGCGGTAGTCGAGCAGGTAGCCGCGACCGCCGTCGTTCGTCGTGAGGCCGTTCGCGCGCAGCGCCAGGTACAGCGGGTCGAGCGCGCGAGACACCAGCCGGCCCTCGGCGACGACCTCTGCGATCCAGTAGTAGAGATCGCGGTCGTACGGTCCCGAGCCCGAGGACTCGATGCGATACTGCCCGGCCGCGAGCCACACCCGCAGCCCATCGAGCGGCTTCACCACCGCGTCCGCTCCCACCAGCCAGGTGTGGTCGATCACGTTCGGGCCGTCGGCCACCGCAAGACCGTCGACGAAGCTCGGCACCGCCGTCCACGTGCCGAGCGCCATCGCCCACGTCTCGCCCAGCCACAGCGCGCCCGGAGCGGCCTCGCGCGTGCGGCCGATCTCGCCGGACACCAGCCCGCTCGCGGAGAGGCGCAGCCAGGGCCACGGATCGGTGAACAGCTTGAGCGTACCCTGGGGATCCGTGTTGTTGTCCGTGTTGAAGCGGGTGTCGCCGTTCGAGATCGACGCGACGTAGCCAAAGCGTCGCTGCGACTCCTGTCCGTAGACGCGAACGCCCTCGTCCCACCACCAGGGTCCGCCGACCGTGTTCGAGATGAACGGATTGTCGCGATAGCCCTTGCTGAAGCGCAGATAGTTCTCGCCGACCGGAATCTGGAAGCGGCCGACCTGGGCGTTCAGCCAGGAGCTGCCCGCGAGTCCCTGAAAGTCCACGTACAGCTCGCCGACCTGGTTCGAGACCTCGCCGATCCGCACGAGATCCCACTCCAGCGTCGTCCCGATCGTGCGCACGACGGTCGTGTTGGCGACCTCGACGTCGCGGGCCAGCTCGGCGTCGACGAACAAGCGCGCATCCCAGATCAGGAAGGCGTTCGAGTCCTCCGGCGTCAGCTCGCCGCGCCGGAAGTAGCCGGCGCTGGCGCTGCCGCCGAGGCGCACGCGCTGCGTCCAGTCGGGAAGCCAGGCGTCGCCGCTCCCCGGGTCCACGCGCTCGGGCTCCTCGAGCTCCGCAACGCGCCGTTCGAGTGCCTCGATCCGATCGCCCTCGGCCTCGGATGCCGGCTGCGCTGCCGCAGTGGCGGACCCGAGCAACAGCAACGCGGCGATTGCGCGCCGTTCAATGCGCATCATGGCCTCCTGTGCTGCGACCCACGCCGAGCTCGAAATCGGCGTGCGCGACGGCGTCGGGGCGCAGCTCCACGACCGCGGCCGAAGCGGGCAGGCGCGGATGCCAAGCGCGCAACGTGAAACGACCCGGCGGCAGGTCGGTCAACGCGTAGCGACCGCTCGCGTCCGGGCGCGCCCAGGGCCCCGGGGAGACCCAGACCCGGGCGGGCTGGTCGGCGCCGAGCACGAAGACCTCGAGCGGTCCCGCGCGCTCGGCGCGCACCCGCAGCTCCGCGCCGGCCTCGATGCGCTCCACCCGGTCGACGGCGGGAAGCGACACCACGACGGCGCCGGGCGCGCGGTTCTCGATCACCACCTCGCCGGCGACACCCACCACCGCGAGGCGCGGCGAGAGCCGCACGCCTGATAGCGACTCCTCCACGGCCAGGTGCGCAAGACCGCCCGGCCGCCCCGCGACGTCGAGATAGACCACACACGAGTCCGGCTTCGAGTAGTCGACGAAGCGGACGTCGTGCAGGCGCCGATCGCCGTACCCGCCACCATCCGGATGGCTCGGAGCGCCCTCGTGCGGCACCAGCCGAACCGTCCCGGCGACGCCGGCCGTGCCCGGTGCGGGAACGCCCAGCTCATGCAGGGGCCCGCCCCCTTGCTGCGCTGCGCACGCTGCCAGCCAGGTCGCGGCAGCGATGATGGCGGCCCGGACGCGCACAAGCCTCCCCCTCCCCGAACCCGATCGCGGGCCCGGTCCGGCCCTTCGGTTCGGGCGTCGGGCCGGCGGACTTGAGGTGCTAGCGGACGGGTGCCGCCTACGGTGCGATCGCGTCGATCAGGCGCCAGCGGAGCGCGGTCTCGGCGTCGATCGCGACACCGGAGAGCGCCAGCCATGCGGTGCGCTGGCGGCCGATCCGGCGCGGCAGGCTGACCGTTCCGCCGGCGCCCGGCACGAGCCCCATCGAGAGCTCGGGCAGGCGGAACGACGCATCGGGCCGCGCGACGACGCGCGTCGCGAACGCCGGCAGCTCGATGCCGGCGCCGACGCAGGCGCCCTGCACCACGCAGTCGACGCGCGGCTCGAGCGCGTGCAAGAGCCGCGCGGGATGGCGCGTCGAGCGGATCGCGTGGGCGGTCGCCGGATCCGGCAGCGTGCCGAACTCGTCGAGATCGCCGCCGCTGCAGAACACCGGCCCCTCACCTCGCAGCGACACCCGCTCGACGCTCGGGTCGATCACCGCCAGCGCGAGGCCTTCGCACAGCGCGTCGCGCATCTCGGCGGAGAACGCATTGCGCTTCTCCGGCCGGTTCAGCCACAGCTCGAGCCGCCCCTCGGCGCGCTCGATGCGCACCGCGGGGCCCTCGGGCCGCGCGCGCGGCCTCGGCTCCGGCCGCGCGGCGAGCCAGCCGGCGAACTCCGGGCCCGCTTGCAGCGTGGCGTAGACGAGCGACTCGGCCACCAGGCCTTCGTGGACCGAGTGGCCCGCCGACAAGCGCAGCAGCTGGGCCAGCGACTGAGACGCGAGCGGACGGGCGAACACAGCGCCGGCGATCCGCTCGAGCTCCTCGCGCGTCGCGACGACCGCGTCGAACTCGGACACGAGCGCCTCGGCGGCCGGCGCCAGCAGCCCCTGGGCGAGCCCCACCGACGGGCATGGCAGCTCGGCCAGCGACTCGCGGGCGATCGCCAGCGCGATCTCCGCCGGCCACCGTGTGTCGGCTCCGAGATCGACGGCGAAGATCGGCTCGCCGGTGAGCGGCGAGTAGGCCTCGAACACGTCGGGGGTCTGCAAGCGCTCGATCGCCCGACCGAGCGACAGGATCGGCGTGGCGGGGCGCGGCGAGACTCTGGCCGGAGTGCTCGCCGAAGTCGTCATGCCTGCGGCGTCCGTCCGGAGAGGTTTGCGCGCACGGCACGGCGCAAGAGCTTCCCGTTCTCGTTGTACGGGAGCTCGGCGCAGAACGTGATCACCTGCGGCGCGCGCGACGAGCGCAGGCGCGCCCTGACGAACGCGCGCAGCTCGTCGGGGTCGACGCTGCGGCCCGGCACGGTGACGATCGCCGCGGCGACGGCCTCGCCCCACTCCTCGTCCGGTACTCCGACGACCGCGCAATCGTCCACCGCGTCGTGCAGGAGCAGCACGTCCTCGATCTCGCCGGGCGACATGTTCTCGCCGCCGCGCACGATGATGTCGTCGACGCGACCCTCGAGGAAGAGATAGCCCTCGGCGTCCAGCCAGCCGCCGTCGCGGGTCGGGAAGAAACCGTCGGCGCCGACCCCGGTGCCCTTGCCGAGGTACTCGCCCGACACCTGCTCGCCGCGCACGTAGATCTCACCGCGCACGCCCAGCGCGACGCGCTTGCCGTCCTCGTCGCGGATCTCGATCTCGACGCTCGGCAGTGCCCGCCCTACCGAACCGAGGCGGCGGCGCACTTCCGGATCGCCGCTCGCGGCCGCCGTGCGGTGATCGCCGGGATCGAGCACGGTGAGCGTCGAGCTCGTCTCGGTCAGGCCGTAGGCGTTCGTGAAGTCGGTGGTGTCCGGGAACAGTTTCATCGCGCGCTCGATCACCGCGAGCGGCATCTTGCCGCCGCCGTAGGAGAGCGCTGCCAGCGAGGGCAGGTCGACCCCACCGCGCGCGTCGAGCGCAGCGGTGATCCGGGTGAGCATCGTCGGCACGACGAAGGCGTTCGTGACGCATTCGCGGCGCACGAGATCGACCCAGGCATCAGCATCGAAGTTGGCGAGCTGCACGATCCGTCGACCCGAGTAGATCGAGCTCGCGATCGCCGCGATGCCGGCGATGTGGTACGGCGGGACGCACACCAGGCCCGCCGCCGTCTCGGACGCGCTGCCGAACTCGACCGAGGAGAGGATGTAGGAGACGAGGTGCTTGTGGCGCAGCACCGCGGCCTTCGGCGGCCCCGTCGTCCCGCTCGTGAACAGGAGGATCGCGATCTCCTCGGGATCCATATTCCATTCGGAAGCGAGTCTAACGCCTTGGCGCGCGCGGGAGAGGTAGGCGTCGCGCGCGCACGCGGTGACGCCCGCTCGGCGGCCGAGCTCCGCCGCGCGCTCGGGGTCGGTGACGAGATGACACGGCGTGATCTGGTCGATCAGGCGGTCGAGCTCGCTACCGGTGAGCCGGTAGTTCAGCGGCACGAACGGCACGCCCGCCCACGCGCTCGCGAACAGCGCCACCGGCAGCGCCAGGCTGGTCACGTCGAGCACAGCGGCGCGCTCGGCCCCCGAAGCGCGGATCTCGGCCGCGGCGGCTCCAGCCGCGGCGAACAGCTCGGCATAGCTGAGATGATCGTCACCGCAGGTCACCGCGACGCGGTCGGGAGAGCCCGACGCCGCCATCTCGAGCAGCATCATCAGGTTCATCGGGCGTTCAGTCCGAGGCGGGCAGCGGCTTGGCTTCCTTCCGCACGAGCGGGGTGTCACCCAGTGCGAGCGTGCCATCGCCGGCCTTGGTGCACAAGAGCTCGATCGTTCCGGCCGCGTCGACATAGCGCTTGCCGATCTGGCTGCCGGCCTTGAGCTTCGGATCGATCGCGCGCTCGGGCTTCTCCTCGGTGATGCCGATCGTCGGCGCGCCGCCGCAGCGCACGTCGGCATCGCCATCGGGCGCTTGGATCACCATCAGCTCCGTCGGGCAGACGGCGCTCTTGATGCGGGTTCCGGCCTTGAGCTTTGCCATGGCGAGTCGTCCCTCGAAGCAACGGGTTGCGAGCGGTCATCCTACACCACGACGCCCGGAGCGGGGGAGCCTCGCGGCACCCGGCTCCGGTAGAATCGCGGGCGCCGTGGCCAAGCCCCCGCCCGAGAGCGCCGAGGTCGCCCTGCTGGCGGGTGCCGGCGTCGCGTCGGACTACGCGCGCCGATTGCTCGCGGATCTCGGCGTGCGGGCTCTCGCGGTAGCCGGCCCCGACGATCCGCACCCGGCACTCGCCTGGGCCCGCAGCGGAGCGATGTTGCTCACCGGACAGCAGGATGCGCTGCCGCGCGTGCCGCACGGGCCGCTGGCTTCATGCGCCGACGGCGTTGGGCGGGCGCTCGCCGCGCTGGGCGCACGCGCGCCGGAGGATCCTGCCGCGCTACTCGCCGAGCGCGCGGCCCTGTTCGGCCTCACGCGGCGCGGGCGCACCGCGCCGGGCGGAAGCTGTCGCCTGCTGCGCGCCGCTGACGGCTGGGCCGCGCTGAACCTCGCCCGCGCCGACGACCGGCGCGCGCTCCCGGCGTGGCTCGAAATCGAGCCCGTCCGAACTCCGATCGGCTCCGCCTCGCTGGCAGACTGGGAGCTCGCTGCGCAGGAGATGCGCCGCAGGCCGCTCGCCACGCTGGCGCAGCGAGCGCGCTGGCTCGGACTCGCGTTCGCACCGGTCGTGGCACCGCCGCGCCGGGCACCGCCCTGGCTGCGCATCGCCGCGCGCGGCCCGCGCGGCGCGCCGCCCCGGCGCCCACCGCGCGTGCTCGATTTCTCGGCGCTCTGGGCCGGCCCGTTGTGCGGCCAGCTGCTGGCCGACGCGGGCGCCGAGGTGATCAAGATCGAGAGCCACCACCGGCTCGACGGCGCGCGCGCGGGCGCCGCGGCCTTCTACGATCTGCTGAACGCGGGCAAGCGCAGCGCAGTGCTCGACTTCGCGGACGCGCGCGATGCGGCGCTGCTCGACGCGCTGATGGCTTCTGCGGACGTCGTGATCGAAAGCGCGCGGCCGCGCGCGCTCGCCCAGCTCGGGATCGACGCCGGGTCGTTCGTTGCCGCGCGCGCGGGCCGCGTATGGGTGAGCATCACCGGCTACGGCCGCGGCGATGCCGCGCCGGGTCGCGTCGCGTTCGGCGACGACGCGGCGGTGGCCGCGGGCACCGCGCACGCCGTCGCCGACGCCGACGGGCCGCTCTTCTGCGCGGATGCGATCGCCGATCCTCTGACCGGCCTGCACGCGGCGCTCGCGGCGTGGGCGACCTGGCACGCGGGTGGCGGCGCGCTGCTCGACCTCTCGCTTCGCGACGTGACCGCGCACGCGCTCGCGTTCGCGCCGGTCGGCGATTACGAGGTGCTGGGCGGCGCGGACGCCGCGCGAGTCGTGGTGGACGGCGCCACCGCGGACGTCGCGCCGCCGCGCGCGCGCGCTTCGGGGGTCGCCGCCTGCGCGCCCGGCGCCGACACCGAGGCGCTGCGGCGCGAGCTCTTCGCGTGCTGATCCGCGGCGCAGAGGTCGAGGGTTACGCGCCGCTGGACGTGCGAATCGCCGGCGAGCGGATTGTGGCGATCGCCGCCGGGCTTCCGCGGCTCTCCGGCGAGCCGGTGTTCGACGCGCGCGGCGGCGCGCTGCTGCCAGGACTCCACGACCACCACGTCCACCTGCATGCGCTCGCCGCCGCGGACACATCCGTGATGTGCGGACCGCCCGCCGTGGCGAGCGCCGATGACCTCGGCGCGGCGCTGCGATCCGCGGCCGCCAGCGGTCGCGGCTGGCTACGCGGAGTCGCCTATCACGAGTCGGTCGCCGGCCCGCTCGACCGCGATCGGCTCGACGCGTGGGTCGCAGACCGCCCGCTGCGCGTGCAGCACCGCAGCGGCGCGCTGTGGATGATGAACTCGACCGCCGTCCTGGAGCTCGAGCGAGGCGGCGGCGCGCTGCCCGACGGCGCCGAGCGCGACGCTCGCGGGCGCGCGACCGGGCGGTTCTTCCGCGCGGACACCTGGCTGCGCTGGAGTCTGTCCGACGCGGCACCCCCGCTCGCCGCGGTCGGCGCGCGGCTCGCCTCGTTCGGCGTGACCGGGCTCACCGACGCGAGCGCCGGCAACGACGCGGCGGCGCTGCGCCACCTGGCGGACGCCGCGGACGCGGGCGCGCTGCCCCAGCGCCTGCTCGTGATGGGCGAGCCGGGGCTTCCCGAGCCCGCGTCCGCGCGGGTCGCACGCGGGGCCGTGAAGGCGTTGCTCGACGAGCCCGAGCTGCCCGAGTTCGACGCGTTCTGCGCGCGGATCCGCGCCGCGCACGACGAGGGCCGCGCGCTCGCGGTGCACTGCGTCACGCGCGCGCAGGCGATCTTCGCAGCCGCCGCGTTTCGCGAAGCCGGCACCCGCCGCGGCGACCGCCTCGAGCACGCCTCGATCGCACCGCCCGAGCTGGTGCAGCTCGTCGCGGGTCTCCGGCTCGCGGTCGTCACGCAGCCGCACTTCATCGCCGAACGCGGCGACGACTACCGGCGCGACGTGGCCCGCGAGGACGTGCCGTGGCTCTACCGTGCGCGCGGCTGGCTGGTGGCCGGCGTCCCGCTGGCCGCCGGCAGCGACGCGCCCTACGGCTCGCCGGACCCGTGGCGGGCGATCGCATCCGCGGTGCAGCGCGCGAGCCCGAGCGGCGCGCGGCTCGGCCCCGGCGAAGCGCTCTCTCCCGAGCAGGCGCTCGCGCTGTACACGGCGACGCCCGACGATCTCGGCGGACCGCCGAGCCGCGTGGCGACCGGCGCCGTCGCAGACCTGTGTCTGCTCGACCGCCCGTGGCGCGCGGCGCGCGAGCGTCTGTCCAGCGACGACGTGCTCGCAACCTGGTGCGCGGGCCGCCCGGCGTGGGCGCGCGACGGCCACGCCCTCGCCTAGACTCCCGACCCCTTCACCCCGCCGACCGGAGGACCGCGTGAGCCAGCACAGCAACAAGGAAATCGTGCACCAGATGTGGAACTGCCTGTACCAGAAGGACTGGGCGGGCGTCGCTTCGTTCATCGACGAGCACGGTCTGTACGAGGACGTCCCGACCCCCGACGCCGGCGCGGTCGGGCCGGACAACGTGGTGAGGCGGCTGCGGCTCGGGCTCGATCCGGTGGCGCGCTTCGAACACGAGATCCACCGCGTGGTGGCCGACGGCGACGCCGTCGTCGTCGAGCACACCGAGATCTGGCACTTCGAGACCGGCGAGAAGATCACGAACCCGTTCGTGACCGTGCACGAGCTGCGCGACGGCAAGATCACCCTCTGGCGCGACTACTGGGATCTGAACACGCTGATGTCGCAGGCGCCGAAATGGTGGATCGAGCGCCTGGCCCAGTTCAGCGACGCCGATTTTTCTTGAGAATCGTCTGCGATACGCTCCCGCTGTGCTGATCCGCCCGCGCCGCAACCGCAAGCATCCCGGCCTGCGCCGCCTGGTGCGCGAGACGCGCCTCTCGGTCGACGACCTGGTGCTGCCGCTCTTCGTCCAGGAGGGCGAATCACTCGCGACGCCGATCGCGTCGATGCCCGGCCACGCGCGCCTGTCGATCGATCGGCTGCTGGAGAAGGCCGGCGAGGCGAAAGCACTCGGCATTCCTGGCGTCGCGCTGTTCCCGGTCCTGCCCGACGCGCTGAAGGACCCACTCGGAAGCTCCTGCACGAAGCCCGACGGGCTACTCCAGCGCAGCGTCCGCGCGCTGAAGGCCGCGCATCCCGAGCTGCTCGTGATCACCGATGTCGCGCTCGACCCCTACTCCTCCGACGGTCACGACGGCGTCGTGATCGGGGAGCGGATCGACAACGATGCGACGCTGCCGATCCTCGCCGCGATGGCCGTTTCGCAGGCCGAAGCCGGCGCCGACATCGTCGCGCCGTCGGACATGATGGACGGCCGCGTGCTCGCGATCCGCGAGGCGCTCGACGCCGCGGGCTTCAGCGAGGTCGCGATCGGCAGCTATTGCACCAAGTACGCGTCGGCGTTCTACGGCCCGTTCCGCGAGGCGCTCGATTCGGCGCCGCGCGCCGGCGATAAGCAGACCTACCAGATGGACCCGGCCAATGCGCGCGAGGCG
>Ga0184637_10000105_pt1 | contig 55864 bp, 83 predicted proteins | sample PLM3_127_b2_FD_133143 | JGI IMG/M metagenome (GOLD analysis project Ga0184637, IMG submission 133143) | Groundwater sediment microbial communities from an aquifer in East River, Colorado, USA - PLM3_127_b2 | ecosystem: Environmental > Terrestrial > Soil > Riparian zone | place: USA: East River...
CAGTCCTGCCCCGGGAAGGCATGGCAGCTCGGGCACTCGATCTGCCCGGTCCGGCCGAACGCGCCGGCCTCCATCGCGTTGCGGCGCGCGAGATCCTTGCGCCGGGCGTGGGTGCCTGCGACGACGCCGGGGCCGCGGCACAGGACCCCCGCGAACACCTCGCAGTGGGGGCACCGGACCCCGAGCGGCGACGTCGGGTCGAGCTTGGGTGCGGCCGCGCTACGAGCCATGGGGCACCTCCGCCGTTCGGCCCGGGTGGCACGTCGGGCAGAACCCCTTGCGCGACGGGTCCAGCTTCGCGCCGCAGTCGGTGCAGACCTCCTCCATCGCGAACATATCGCCGCTGTAGAACCGCACCGCCTTCTCGCCGAGCCACCGCTCGAGCTGCTTCATCGTCGCGGGCGTCGTCTCGAGACACAGCGCGATGACGTTGAGGAGGTGCAGCACGTGGAACTGCTCGGCGATCGTGAGGCTCCGGCACTCGCCTTCCGCGTCGATGCCGGTGACGACGAACGGCCCGGCGACGTAGGTCCTCGGCCCGAGCTGCCGGTTCCACGGGAGGCCGATGAGGAGACCCTCGTCGTGGACGAACGCCACGATGCCGGGGGCGAGCTTCAGCTCCTCGATGAAGCCGCCGACCGCGGCCTGGAGCGAGGGCAGGTCGCCGGCGATCTCGACCGTCCGGGCGGCCTCGCCCGGCTTGCAGAGGACGGCGATCATCGGACGGCCTCCGGCGCCGGCGCCGCCGCGCCCACCACCTCGCCCTCCTCGATCACGAACCCGTCGCCCTCGGTCGAGACCGTCTCGAGCCAGACCTGGAGGTCCGCCCGCTCCGCCTCCGCCCGGAGCAGCTCGAGCGAGCCCGCGTCGAGCAGCGAGCCGTCACGGACCAGCGTCGCCCGCAGCTTCGGGTTCAGCGCCGCGCCCATCGCGACGCTCACGCGGATCTGCTCGGCCTGCGACGCCTGCTCGAGCAGGCACCCGCCGAACCGCACGCCGGCCTCGTCGAAGGCGAGCCCCTCGATCGGCAGCTTCGCCCCCTGCAGCGCCTCCGCCTTCTGCTCGTCGATGCCGGCGATCGCGTCGTCGAGCTTCTTCGCCTCCGCCTCGGCCGCCGCGAGCTCGCCGGCGAGGCCGGCCCGCATCTGCCGTACGCGGACGCGGTCGTTCACCGCCTCCAGCTCGCGCAGCTTCCGCGGGAGCTCCTCCAGGTCCGGGTCGACGAGCTGCTCGACCGAGGCCTTCAGCGCCACGCCGGCGGCGCGGGCGTCTTCGAGCTGCTGCTCCGCGACCTGATGGGCCTCCACCGCGGCGTCGAGAGCCAGGCGCGCGCGCGTCATCGCGGCCGCGGCTGCTTCCATCTCGCCCTTCCGCCGCGCGAACACGTCCTTCGCGCGCTGCAGGTCGGAGCGCTTCAGGTTGTTGGCCGTGAGCTGCTCGGACCGCCGCTGGTGCTCGGCGAGCAGGTCCGCCGAGCTCTGCAGCGCGTCAGGCGCCTCGACCGCCGGCGCCGCCGCGAGCCGGGCCCGGAGCTGCGCCACCTGCCGGTGCACGACGGTCCGCGCGTCGTAGGCCTCCTGCCGCTTCGAGTCGAGCAGGGAGAAGTCGACGCCCGCGAGCTTCCGCAGGGTCTCCGCCTGCTCCTTCGGCGCGAGCCGGAGGAAGGCGAGGGGGTCGAAGGAGAGCCGGCCGATCAGGTCGTCCAGGCGGCCCTGGGGCTTCTTGTAGATGAGCCCCTCCTTGTTTGTGAGCTTCAGGCTCGAGCCGCCGGCGGCCGTCCACCGGCGCTCCACGATCGTTCCGTCGTCGAGCTCGACCCGGACGACCGCGCCGTCCGTGCCGCGCCGCACCGGCTCCTTCGGGGCGAGCTTCTCGCCGCCGAGCGCCGCGGCGATCGCGTCCAGACAACTGGACTTCCCCTGCCCGTTGCGGCCGCGGACCTGGATGACGGGCCGGCCGTCCGGCTCGATCGAGACGGCCTTCACCCGCTTGAAGTTGCTGATCTCGAGCTTCGTGATCCGGCTCATGGTGGTCCTCGGGCCCCTACTTGAAGTCTTCGTTGGCCGGCGGGGGCGGGGGCGTCGCGCCCTTCGCCTTCGTGTCGCGGGCGGTCTGCTTCTCGCGCGCGATCCGGAGCTGCTCCTCCTCGGCCGTCTCGAAGTTGACGTCGTCGGCGGGCTCCTGCTTCTCGCCGGCGGGGCTCGGCGCCGGCGGGCCGCCCTTCGTCTCGCCGCCGGTCAGCGCGCGCTCCACCTCGTCAGCCGTGTCGGCGCCGGCGTCGGTGGGCACGCCCAGGTCGAGCTCGATCGGCGCGGTGCTCTGGACGGAGCGGCCGGCCTCGTGGATGTCGGTTTCCTCCTGCAGCCGCTCCTGCAGGCGGCGAGCGGCCTCGCTCTTCCCGGCGGGGAGCAGGTTCCAGAGCTTCCGGAGGCAGCTTTTCACCGCCATCGCGTCGAAGTCGCTGACCCAGGGCCCGATGATCTTCTCCTGGCGGGTCCTCGGGGCGCGCTTGTCGCGGAAGGCCTCGGCATCCCGCTTCGACATCGCGGCGATCTGGACCTCGCCGCCCTCGAGCCGCGCGGCCGCGAAGTAGCCGATCACCTCGCCGCGGTCCGCGAACACGCCGCCGTCGCCGCCGGGCTCGAACTCGAACTTGGTGATCGACCCACCGCTCGCGTCGAAGCGGAGCTCGAAGCGATCGTTCTTCCGGACCTCCGTCGCGACGATCGACGACACGAGGCCCGTCTCGCGCGCCTTCTGGATCTGGGCTCGGTAGTCCATGAGGTAGGTGCACTCGAGCGCGGAGAGCTTGCTGTTCCACCGGGGGACGAGCCACATCCGGCGCTGCGGGAGGGCGCTATCCGGCTCGAGCTCGAGCTCCGCGCACCGCATGAGCGCGACGAGCATCGACGCCGGCGTGCACTTCACGAGCTCGGGCTGCCGCGCGAGCGCGCCCTGGGCGAGCTTCACGAGCCGCTCGGGCGAGAAGTGCTTGCCGGCGACGAGCGCGAACGCCTCCTTGCGCGACTCGATGAGCTTCGCGAGCTGCTTGGTCTTCTCGGTGCCCTCGCGCTTCGCGAGCCCCGTTTCGTTCTCGTTGGCCATGGCTATTCCTCGCGGGCGAGCAGCTTGCGCGCGCCCTTCCTGGTGGTGACCTGACGGCTGAACTGGGTGATGTCCGCCGCGTCGACCTCGAACCCGTGCCGCTCCGCGTACAGCCGGAAGAGGCCCTCCCAGTCCGTCACGAACGCGATGCTGTCCTTGTCCTTCTTCCACGTGATCTTGGTGGCGCCGGCGAGGATCCCCGTCGCGTCGCCGATGGCGAGCTGCACATGGATCTTCCACTTCTCCTCTTCGGCGAGCCACGCCTCGCGGCTCTTCTTCGACTCGAGCCACTTCGCGATCGCCTCGGCCTGCTCCTCGTTCGCGAGGACGAACGTCTCGTTCTTCGGCTCGGGATGCTGCAGCTTCAGCCACGCGCGCGCGCGGTCGGAAGGCTCGATCGGCGGGAGCTCGTTGCCCACCACGTAGCGGTGCCAGACCTCCTCGGAGCGCTCGCGCAGCGCGGCGATGACCTTCTCGTTCGCCTCGAGCTCGTACCAGCGCAGCTTCGAGAGCCCGAACTGCGCCACGAGGTCCCACGCCGGGTAGCGTAGGACGCCCATGTAGTGCTGACACTGAACGTAGTAGTCCCTCGGCACGCGCAGCGGCGCGCCGGGCTCGCTCCACTGCTCGCGCTTCCACTCGACCGTCTTGACCTCGACGCCCTTGCGGCGGCCCACGACCAGGCGGTCGGGGTGGCCGGCGAGGAACGGCCGGTCGGCGTCTCGCGCGAACGCGCCGAGCTCGAGCTTCTGCCCGGTGCGCCTCGAGTACTCCTGCGCGATCGGGTCCTCGAAGAGGTTCCCGAACCGCATGCGCTCGGTCGCGCGGAAGACGGGGAGCATGCCCTTCTTCTCGGCCACCACGTCCCAGAGGTTGCGGTAGGTCGAGAAGCCGGCGATCGCGGCCGCGTCGGTGCCGCCGATCGACGTGCGCCGCTCCTCGTCGAACTTGGCCTCCTCCGGCGTGAGCTCCACCTCCGCCTCGACGGGCGCGCCGCGGAACGCCGCGGGGAGCGCCAGGAGCTCGAGCAGCTCCTCGTCGGAGTGGGCCTCGGGGGTCGCCGCGCCGGCGCCGAGGACCTCGGTGGTGGTCGTCTGCTCCATCGCAGGCCTCAGGCGAGCAGCGCGACGGGGGCGACGCCGAGCGCCTTGCCGAGCAGCTCGAGCGTGTCGAGCGGCGGCGAGCGCTGCGCGCGCTCGAGCATCGAGATGTACGAGACGGAGAGGCCCGCCTTCGCGGCGAGCGCCTCCTGCGTCAGCTTCTTCGCGCCGCGGGTGCGGAGCAGGTTCTCGGAGAACTTCTCGGACAGCGTCGCCATAGGGTTGGCTCCTGTTTGAACTGCGGGGTGGTGCTACGAGGGCAGCCGCTCTCGCCGGAGCAGCTCCATGTAGGCGGTGCTGATCCAGCGCCAGAAGGCCGCCGGGTGATCGGAATGGGGAAGACCGCACTCGCCAAAGGCGACGTGTCCGAGCTCGTGGAGGAGCGCGGTGTCGAGCGCGTCCTCGCCCTCGAGAACGACCACCCAGACGTGCGCGCCATCGTCCTCGAGCCACGTGCAGCCGTTCGCCGGCAGGTCGGGGTACGACCCGCAGATGGCCGGCTGCTCGACGAACGAGAGCCAGCCGCCCCAGCGTTCGACGGGGCACGGGGCCATGTCGCGGCCGACGTCGAGGGCGAGGTCGGTGTGCGGCGGCGGCGTCCCCTGGATCGTCCACTCCGTCGGCGCGTCCGGGCCGCACCCGGAGAGCGCCGCCGCGAGCAGGATCGGGAGGAGGAGAGAGCTGGCGGCCCGGGGCTGGGACACCCGAGCCGCCTCCTCGTGCGCCGGCCCACCCGGCGCAGAGGACGAAGGGGAGGAGGGCGCGCCGCGCGCGGCGCAGGCGTTCCCGATCACCGCGCCCGCGGCGACCGGCTCGGAGCCGCACTCGGGGCAGGGGAGCTTCGCGAGCGCCTCCTGGAGGACGTCGCCGAGGCGGCGTGGCCCGGGCGCGGGAGCGGCGAGCATCGCGGCGATCCTGCGGTGGTGGTCGCGCTCGTACCGCCACAGCCGCCGCGCGCTGTCCTGGCCGCGGATGGCGAACTCGACGAGGGCCTCGCGGCGGGCCGCGCGGGCGAGGGCCTCGCTCGCCGCGATGATCGTGCGCTTGCCGCGGGACTGGCGGATGTTCTGGCGCTGGCCGAGTTGCCACTCGATGAACATCCACCGGCAGACGGCGGCCGTGAGCGCGACGGACGCCGTTCGGCGCGTGCCACGCGCCTTCTGGAGGCGGCGCTCCTGCTCGCGCTCGCGGCGGTCCGCGCGGATCGCGGCGCGCCCGGCGGCGCCGGCGGAGCAGCCGCAGGGGTGGTCAGCGAGGCGGCCGGTGTCGCCGCAGCGGGGGCACGAGGCCATAATCAGCGGCCCTCCGCCTTCGCGAGGATGAGATGCGCGGCGCGGGTCGTCACGCACCGTGCGCAGTCGCAGGTCAGCGCGCCGTCGTGCGCGCCCTCGGCCCAAGGGATGAGCTCGCGCACGATCTCGGCGAGCTCCGGCGCCGTGACGATGAGGTGGACCACCGCGAGCGGCTTGCTGGTGACGTGGACGATGACCTGGTCATCCTGGTCCATGACCGTGAAGCTGCTCGGGTCGGTGCGGAACGGCTCGGCGCGCCACTTCGTCGCGGCGGTCACGACCGCACCTCGTCCGCGTCGTCGCGGTCATAGTCGGGCTCGTCGTCCTCGAGTTCGGTGACCGCCGCGTCCTCGAGCCGCGCGATGTCGCGCTCCGCCGCCTCGACCAGGTCCGGCCGCTCGGCGCCGCCCGGCGCGTCCTCGCGCACCGAGACGACCTCGAGCTCCGGGCCCTCGGCCGGCTCGCCCGGACCCGCCATGCTCGGCGGCACGCCCTTGCTGCCCGGGGTCACGTCGAGAGCGACGCGGAAGTCCTCGTCGTTGTGCTGCCAGCCGACCGTCACCCGCTTCCCGAGCGCGCTCACGGGAGCCTCGCAACGGTGGCGCGCATCGCATCGACCGCCCGCTTCATCCGCTCGTAGACTTCGACCGCGCGCCGGGCGTCGCGCATCGCGGGGAGGTGCTCGGCGAGGAGGTTCCCTCCGCCGTCGCGCCGCCGGATCTCGACGAGGAGCGACAGGAGCGCCATCGCCAGCCCGTCGTGCAGCCCGTCCACCTTCTTCGTGACCATCGCCATCGCGTCCCCCGTGCTCGCTTGCTCGACGGGCGCAACGTAGCTAACTGGCTACGCGTAGTCAAGCAGCTACCTGCGAGATACACGAAGGCTCTGACGGGCCCTCTCGGGCGCGCCCGCGTTTCGCTTGTGGAGCTAGGGGGTTACTCCGCGTCCGGTGACCCGGAGCGGCTCGGCCTCGTCTCTAGGCGCGGCGGTTCGTCAGCAGATGCCGCCGGAGACGTACTCGCTCTCGAGCACCCAGGTGCTCCCGGTCCACCGGAACCCGAGCGACACGTACGAGCTCGGCTCGCCCTTGTACGTGGCGCAGAGCCAGACGCAGTCGAACGTCTGGTAGCCACCATAGGTGAACGAGGTCGTGTCATCTGCGTTCGGGCACCGGATCGTGTCCCCGTCTACGCTCCAGGTCACGACCTCCTGCGGCGGATCCTCGGCCTCCCGGGCCCCACCGCAGGAGACGCCTGTGCCAGCGAGGACGCCGACGAGCAGCAATGCGAGCCGGTTCATGGTCTCCCCCTCCGTCGTTGAGCTCCGTCATCGACGGCACATCGGTGCGGCGGCGGGATAAGACAGCGCTCGTTACAGATGAAGCACCGCACCCGGATCACCGAGCCCGCCCCCGGCGGCTCCTCACTTCGCGTGGATGAGGTGGTTAGGCTCCGCCCCCCCCTGCCCCGTGCTTCCGGCGCTGGGCGGGCGAACCGGAAGCCGTACCAGGGACAACAGGGCTCCCACCGCCTCCACCACCAGGGCCGGGGAGATCGTTGGGCAGCTCCCCGTCGCGCGACGCCACGTAGGTGTACCAGCGGTCATCGGTCCGCTCGTCGACGAGCGTGTCGAGGCTCACCCCGAAGACGCGGTGCATCCGGATCGCGAGGTCGAGCCCGATGTCCCGGAGGCCCTTGAGGTACTTCGGCATCGTGTTCGGGGAGACGCCGAGCTTCTCGGCGAGCGCCTTGGCGGACCGGATCCCGCGCTGACGCTTTATGCGTCGCAAGTGGGCGGCAAGATTCAGCCTTGCCCCTTTGTCGATGGCTTCGCGCGCCGACACTGCGAGCGAAGCTACCCGCTGCTGGAGAGCCAGTGGGCTACTCACCGGCTTGACCTCGTAGCTAAGTGGCTACATAGTGCCCGCGCATGGCTCTCCCGACGAAGCTGGCGCAGTACCTGACTGCCCACGACGAGACGAACGCAGCTTTCTCGCGCCGTTGCGGCATCCGGCGAGAGGTGCTCGGACACTACGTGAACGGTGACCGGCGGCCCGGCCTCGAAAACGCGGTCAGGATCGAGAAGGCGACCGGTGGCGAAGTGCCGCACACCTACTGGGTGACGTTCGTGCCGCGGAAGCCGCGGCGCCGGGCCGCATCCCTCCGCCGCTCCGCCTGACCGGGTTTCCTCATGGCTCGTAACGGAGCGGTGGATTACCCGGCGCGGTTCGCTCGCCGGCTGCGGTTGATGCGAGAGGCTCGCGGCCTGACGCTCGAGGTGGTCGCCTCGAGGGCCGACATGGGCCTCGGCGCCCTCTCGGAGATCGAGAACGGCAAGCGGTGGCGGCACCGCTTCATCGCGCTGGAGCGGCTGGCGAAGGCTCTCGGTGTGACCGTCAACGAACTGCTGGACGCATGAGGCTGGGATGCGATCTCGCATACGGACGAGCCTGCACGTAGACCGACCGTCAACGACACTCAACCGTCCGTGCTGCACGTTGCGGGGGGCGCTCCGTGGCTGACCAGACTGGGCTTTTCGACCCGCGGCAGCAGCCTCTCCGAGCGCGCGTGCGCACCGAGACCGAGCGCGAGGGGAGCGCGCTCGTCGACGCGCTGCTCGAGGACCTCGACTCGTCCGGCCTCATGGACGCCGAGATCTGCGAGCGCACGGGAACCGACCGCGGCCACCTTTCCCGGATCCGCGCGAAGCAGGCTCACCCCTCGGGCGCGCTCGTCGCGTTCGCGATCGACCACAGCCGCATCCGCCCGCCGCGCTACCTGACCGTCGCTTGCGGGATCGGGGACCACGAGCCGAAGCCTCGCCCGCCGCCGTCCGTTGGCGCGGTGCTCGAGGCATACCGCGACGAGCTCGCAGCGTCCGGGCTCGACGAGCACTACCGCGAGCGCGTGGAGCGCCGGCTCGGCGTCGTCCTCGCGCCCGTGCCCGGCGAACCGGGGAAGGCGGGGGGCCTGCCGTGAACGGCCACCGCGTCCCCGATCACGCACCGTCATCACCACCAGCTTCCCCGTCGTTCCAGGCGATGGGGGCGGAGCACCACGTCGGTCCGGTCCACCCCCCTCCCGGATCGGCGTGGGCTCCGCGTTGTCTCGACGGACGGAGGGCGCCGTGAAGCCGCGCGCAGCCCCCGCCGACAGCAGGTACCCGAGCCGCGGGAGAGGCGCCCCTCCCCGCGGGCGCAACGATGGAGCGCGGTCGAGGGCCCGGGACGAAGTGGTGCCCGGGACGTCCATCCAGGCCGGGGAGGCGCCGGCCACCTATCCCAACAGGACCCCGAGCCTAGGGCAACGGGTGGCAGGCGTTGAAGGGTCCGCCCACGCGAGCAGCACGGTCAGCAACACGGCCGGTAGGACGGCGGGCACCCGCCGGCAACACAGGACCGGAGACCAGGGTGCCTCGGTCATCGGGCGGCGCGGTTCCGGGGAGGGTGGGCCACCGACCCCCTCGGCCGCCGCGAAACGCAGGAGCTCGTCGCTCGAGGTCCCCGGCGACGCCGCGTCTGTCGAGGGCGACGTCGCCCTGGTGCACCTCGCGGCCGCCGCGCGCGAGCTCTGGCGCGCGCAGCGGGCGCGGGGGGCGATGGACCGCGCGAAGGCCTTCGAGCGCGCCGCGAGGCAGTTCCGGAAGGCGCAGCTCGCGGCGGGACGCGCGGAGCTCGTGACGCTCGAGCGGGCGCGTGGGGAAGCGGCCGCGGCGTCACCGCGGCGGGAGACGAGGACGTAATGCGCTGGGAAGATGAACGATACGTCCGAGTCTACACGCGGGACACGGCGGACTGGCTCGCGCTCTCGTTCGACGCGCAGTCGCTGATGGCCCTACTGCTCCGGAAGATCGACCGGGCCGGGCTCCTGGCGCTCGGGAAGCAAGGGAAGAAGGCCGTCGCGATCGTCCTCAGCCAGGTGGCGCTGTGGGAGACGCGGATCGCCCCAGCGCTCGAGGAGCTGCTCGTCGATGGGTGCGTACAGATCCGCGGCGAGCACCTCATCGTTCCGAACTTCATTGAGGCTCAGGAAGCGACCCAGTCGGAGGCCCAGCGAAAGCGTGAGTCCAGGGCCCGAGCGCGCGACCAAGCGGCAGCAGCCGCGCTCCTTGAGGACCCCGCCAAGGTCCCTTCGTCACGAAACGTGACCGCCGCGGAACGGAACGTGACCCCAGAGTCACACTCGGTCACAACTGGTCACTCCGTGCCTAGCCGTGCCGTGCCTAGCCGTGCCGATCCAGATCGATCTCGCGGCGAGAATGGAGCGATGACGCCTGGCGGGGCCAGCCCGGCTCCTCGCCCGGCTCCGCTCCACCTGCAGGGGACCTGTCCCCGCCTCGGCGAGCTGCTGACCCGGCTCAACTTCGTGGTCGAGGTCGGCAGGAAAGCGACGGACTGGTCCGAGGCGGACGGCCTCGTGGAGGAGCTCGGGCTCGACGACGCGTTCGAGCTCGCGACGGAGGCAGCTCCTCGCAGCAGGACCCCGGACCGCGTTCCCCTGAGATTCCTCATGGCGGTCTGGCGCGAGGCCGCTGAGAACGAGGACCGGCAGCCGACTCCGCCGAAGCGGAAGCCCGGCGAGCTGCCGAAGGTCGGTGATCCGGACTTCAACGACTACCGGGCGTGGGGCGCGGACGTGGGCGCGTTCCAGAGGCGCACCGACGGTAAAACGTGGGAGGAGGCGACGGGGCTAAAGAAGCCCGTCTACGTGCCCCCGAAGAGCTTCGTCGAGGAAGAGGCAGCGAAGCGTGCTGCCGCAGCCGGCGCCGGGAAGGCGGACTCGTGAAGACGGCCGGGACCGAGCTGAGCGCGTACGAGCTCGAGCAGCGGATCGTCGGCGCGATCCTGAACCGCGGCGACGCCGTCTACGACCTGCCGGCAGGCTTCTCCGCGACGGTCCTCCAGGACCACGTGATGCGCCGGGCGTTCGATGGCATCGAGCGGCTCGCACGCGCGAAGAAGCTCCCGTCCGGCCCCGTCGACCGGACGCTCCTCGCAGCGGAATCGGGCCTGACCGACGGCGAGCGCGAGCTCCTCGTCGTCGCCGAGCTCAACGCCGACTCCGTGTCGTTCCGCTTCCAGGGCTTCACGATCCGCGACGACGCCCGGGCGCTGCTCGATCGCCATCGCCGGGTGAAGACGAAGGCGATGCTGGTCGGCGCGATCGAAGCGCTCGAGTCCGGCGCCGCCGTCGAGGACATCGCCGCCGGCGTCACCGCGAACCTCCTGGACGTCGAGCAGCACGAGCGGCCAGAGGTGATCTCGTACCGCGACGCGGCGACCGAGACGCTCGAGGTGATGGAGGGCGTCAAGAGGGGGAAGTCCCCCGTGCTACGCACCGGCTTCACGCGCATCGACAAGGTGCTCCGGATCAGGCCCGGGAACCTGATTGTCGTCGGCGCGCGCTCGAAGGTCGGGAAGACAACGTGGGCGCGCCAGGTCGCCGACACCGTTGCGCTGCGGGGCGAGCACGTCCTCTTCCACTCGCTCGAGATGAGCGTGCCCGAGGTCCTCACGCTCGACGCGTCGCGCGAGCTCTCGATCGACTCGACCGAGTTCTTCGACGAGCGGCCGTGGTCGAACGACCAGTGGGGCGAGGTGATGGGAGCGTTCGCGAAGCGCTCGCCGGAGGGGACCAACGGCTTCCTGCACGCGAACCACTACCACCACTCGCTCGGCGCGATCCTGCGCATCACCGAGAAGACGCACCGGAAGCTCCTCGCGCAGAACGGGCGCGGCCTGGTGCTCGTCGTGGTGGACTACCTGCAGCTGGTCGAGCTGCAGCTCGGGAAGAACGCGAACCGGGAACAGGTCGTCGCGACGATCGCGCGCTCACTGAAGAACCTCGCGATGCGGCTGCAGGTGCCGATCATCGCGCTCGCTCAGCTCAACCGCGACGCGGCGAAGCGCGGTGAGATGATCCGCCGGCCGCACCGGAAGCCGAAAGCGAAGCCGAAGCGGATCGACCCGATGGCTCCGCTCCCCGGCGTGGAGCCGCCGCCCCAGGAGCCCGAGCAGCCGGAGACGCCGCCCGAGGACGAGCCCTCGCCGCCGCCTCAGCTGCACGACCTGCGCGAGTCGGGCGCGCTCGAGCAGGACGCAAACGCAGTGTGCTTCATCCACCACCCGTTCGACCTGTCGACGAACGAGATCAAGCGCGAGCACGGGCCGTTCTCGTTCATCATCGCGGCGCAGCGGCTCGGGCCCAAAGGGACGATCAAGCTCTACGCGGAGCGGAACTACTCGCGGTTCAACGAGGTGGACTGACCATGCCCCTGCTCGTGCTGGTGATCCTCGTCCCGTCGATCCTTCTCGCCGTCGCGATCGCCGCCGACCTGGTGCTCGAGCACCGGCGCCGGCGACGGCTCTACCTGCGCCCTCCGGAGCGGACCATCACGCTCGCCGGGCCGACGCGGCGCGAGGTGCTCGACCAGCTCGAGCGCTCGCAGCGGACCGGGAGGCTCTCGTGATTCCGAACCTCGAGCCCACGCCGCGGCGGCTCGGACCACGGCTCGTCCCGATGCTTCTCCGCCTCGATGCCGGTCAGGTCGAGAAGCTGCAGGCGCTCGCCAAGCGCACACGCGTCCCGCAGTCGGTCTACCTGCGCGAAGCGGTGGCGGACCTGCTCGCGAAGTACTCCGCGCTCGACAGCGAGCTCTGCCCGAGCTGCAGGTCGATCGTGTTGGTCGATCCGAAGGGCCTGCCCGTGGAGTGCGCCGAACACTGTGGGTGGAGGGCGCCGTGAGCGAGCCGGCGAAGCGGAAGAAGCCAGCGGCGCTGACGCCGAGGTCGCTCAAGGTGCTGCGCGAGGATGGCTGGTACGCCGAGGTGGTCGAGCGGTTCATCCGGCTGCCGAACCACCCAGCTGGAGGCTTCCGGCGCGACCTGTTCGGCTTCGGTGACGTGCTCGCGCTGAAGGGCGACGTCGCGCTGATCGTGCAGGTGTGCCGCGCGGCCGACGTCGCGACGCGGCTCGATAAGATCCGCGAGACGACGGTCGAGCTGCAGCGGGGCGACCAGAAGATCGAGGTCCTCGCGCTCTCGCTCGCGCTCGCGGCGCACTTCCGCGTCGAGATCCACGGGTGGGCTTCGCCGACGACGACGAGGCGCAGGTGGCGGCAGAGGATCGTGGTCGTCGGAGCCGACGACGTTTCCGAGCAGCGCGTGTGGCGGCAGGCAGCGAGGACGCCGGTCACCAGCGAGCAGCCGGCGCTCTTCGACGACGACCTCGCCGCGGCGGCCGAGGAGGGCTGATGCCGGCGGATCTTCAGCGGGCGTTCCACTGCGAACGGTTCGTCGGGATGTTCGGGCCGAACGGGATGCCGATCCGCGCGTGCCTCCGCCGTCAGCTCGAGCGGAAGCGGGTAGGGGAGGGCGCGAAGGCGCGGTGGGAGCCGCGCGAGGCCTTCTGCGCGACGAGCTGCGAGCTCGGCCGCGCGAACCTCGCGAGCGTGCCCGAGGGCACAGCGACGACCTGCTCGAGCTGCGGCGCGGCGCTGGTCGGGGTCGAGGCCTGCGAGGTCTGCCACCCCGAGCCGGCGCTCCCGCGCGAGAAGCCGGCGGCGTCCGCGCGGATCTGGGAACCGGGCCGGCCGGACGTCGCGATCGGCCCGCCGCCGGCGACGTCGCCGTTCACGGGGTACCGGTCGAGGTTGCCGGCGAGTCACGTCACGGATCCGGAGCTCGCGGCGAAGCACGCGCGGAAGCAGCGCGAGAAAGCCGCCGCGGCCGCCGCTTCCGAGCTCGAGGTGGAGCAGCTCGAGGACGACGCGGACGAGGACCTCGAGGAGGACGAGTTCGAGGCCGAGGAGGAGGAGCAGCACCCGACACCTGTCGAGGCGGAGCTCGCGCTGCGGCACGCGGCCGAGGACGCCCGCGAGGACAAGGGGTGGACGAGCGCGCCGATGCCCGGGAGCGCGTGAGCGCTACGACGCGCCGCAGCATCCAGGGTGGGGCGTGGTGGGAGACCCGGGCGAGGTAATCAGCAGCCGGGAGGTGGGGCGGGAGGCGCCCGGGCGCTGCGTGGCGCTGGCGCTGTGCGGCGATCGGAGGGCCGCGAGGGGTCCAGTGGCGGGTAGGGGGGGCCGACGCGCCAGGCGGGCGCCTAGGAGGTCGGCCGGTCGGCCCTCAACCGGCCTCAGGACCCCGCTCACTCCCCCGTTAGGGTCGCGGCGGGCTACGCGCGGTCGAGCACGTTGATGGCGCCGATGATCGCCGTCCGTTCCATCGGCACGCCCGCGGCGCTCCACGCCACCCGAACCGAGAAGTCGCGCTCGCCGACCACCGCTGTGTCCTTCGCGGTCAGGTGGAACGACCCCTCGCCCTGCCCCGGATCCGTGAACGCCACCTCGTCCGCGACGGAGCTCCGCTTCAGCGTGCGCGCGCCGTTCGCCCGCTCGAGCGCGACGGTCACGGTCTTGCCGGTGAGGTCCTCGCGCTGGATGCCGTCCGCGCGGTGGATGACGAACGGCACGTCGATGGCGTCGCCCCGGTAGACGGCGCGCGCGTTCTCGCTCATTCGAGGCTCCCTGTGACCGCGGCGAGCTCGTACATCGTGCCCTCCACCGCGGTCGGGGTGGACGGCATGCTGCCGGTGACCGGCGCGAGCTCGTAGACGTTCCCGGTCACGGGCTCGAGCTGCACCAGGTCGCCGAGGGGACCGGCCTGGAGAGGCGCGACGGCCGTCCCCAGCCCGACGGCAGCGCCGCCGGCGACGCCCAGCGCCTGCGCGGTGGGGGTCGCGGCCGCCGGATCGAGCGAGGCGGCGGGAACGCCGAGGTCGTGCGCGATCGCGGGAGCCGATGCGGTCGGCAGCCCGGCGGCGACGCTGTCCGTGGTCCCGAGGGGGCGCGCTTGCGCGGGCGCGGTGGCAGGCCCGATCCCGACCCACGCCGAGGTCTGCACGCCGATCGCGGAGGCGCCGACGGGCGCTGCGGCCGGCTCGAGGCCGGGCCCGAGCTCGCGCGCGGCGAGGCCGGCGATCGAGTGGGGACCAGCGAGCCACGAGAGCCCCGACATCGGCAGCCGCGTGAGGAGCGAGGTGACCGCGATGATCTCGCCGACGTCCGCGCTCGCGGCGGGCGAGAGCGCTGCGCCGGAGAGGCCCGCGGTCGCACCGCCCGCGCCGCTCGCGCCACCCGCGGCAGCCGGCATCGCGACGCCCACCCCGATGCGCGCGCCGCCGGCGCCGCCCAGCGCTCCCGGGACGACCGGCGCGGCCGCGACCGGGAGCTCGACGGCGTCGAGAAGCAGCTCCACACCGGTCAGCCGAACCGCTCCGCCGGAGACGGGCCCGATCGTCAGGACCCCCGTCCCCGCGGGCAGCGTCAGCGGCTGATCGATGCGGGTGCTCATCGGTCGTAGGCTCCCACGTCTGGGCCGCCGATGCGGGCCACCCCGGCATCGATGGGCGACCAGGTGACGCTTCCGATCGCGGTCGGCGCGTAGCAGGGCGAGGCGGCCGTGCCGAGGACGGTGCAGGTGCTCGAGCTGGTGCCCGCGTTCACGAGCGGCGAGCCCAGCGCGGGGGTGAAGTCGGTCGGCGCGCTCACGAAGGGCGACGAGGAGAGGACCACCCGGTTCGTGTCGTAGGTCGTTCCCCACGTGCTGTTGCAGGCGTTGTGCGACAGCACGGAGTAGGACCCGGCCGACTGCTGGTAGACGAAGCACAGGTCGCCCGTGCCAGCGTAGAAGACGGCGTTGTTCGTGGCGTTGTGGCCGGTCCCGGCGTGGTCGATCCCGAACGCGACCCCCCAGTTCGGCGGGCCGGGGAAGAAGATCGTGTTGTTCCGCACCGTCACGCCCGCGCCGTCCTCGTCGCCGCCGCCTCCGCCACCGTCGCGGTTGACGGAGATCCCTTCCTGGATAGAGCCGGTCGAGGTCTGCACGACCAGGTTGCCCTCGACCAGGGAGTTCGGGGCGCTGTCCAGCGCGATGCCGCGGGAGTGCCCGAGGACCCGGTTCCTGCGAACGATCGAGCGGCGGAAATGCTCGGCCGTCGAGTACCCGCCGCCCACCTGGATGCCCCACTGGTTGGGGAAGTCGCCCGGGTTGTCGCACTGGATCAGGTTGTTCGTGATCTCGAGGTCCTCATGCTCGCCATGAACGACGATGGAGACCGTGCCGGTGCTCATGCCGACCGGGCACCCGTGGATCTCGTTGTTGCGCACCTTCATCCGCAGCGACGCGCCGCCCAGGTAGACCGGGTGGTCGAACACGCCGGTGCCGCCGCCAGCGGATGACGCGAAGAAGTTGTCCTCGACCAAGCAGTCATCGCAGCCGCCGAGCACACCCATACTCAGGTTTGCGAATTGCGATTGACGAACCGTGACGCGCGCGCCGGAGGGCTCGGAGAAATAGATCCCCATGTCGCTGTCGCGGAAATAGACGTTGCAAATGTCGATGTCCGCGGAGCCGATCTCCACGTACGCCGCGCCCTGACCGGTGAAGCTATCGGCCATCTGGAGGTTCAGGTAGCGGAACCCCGAGGAAGGGTGATTGTTCGGGAGGTACACCAGGCGCCCGCCGCTGATGATCGGGCGCTTGGTCTGGTCGGTGGCCCACTCCGGGTGAGCCGCCGGCGTGTAGTCGCGGACGTCGCACGTGCTGCTCGCCGAGCATGAGGTGTTCTCGGTGTTGTTCCCGTCCCCGGCGTGCGACCCGCCGCGGCAGAGCGCGACCGTCGAGCCCGCGACCATCGTCGTCGCTCGGCTCTTCCACCCCGTGCGTCGTGGCGCGCTCGAGTTCGTGCCCGGGTTCGCGTCGTTGCCGACGACGCACGCCGGGTCGGCTCCGGTGCCGCAGTCGCAGTAGTAGTACGTCGTCCCCGTCGCGCGCATCGACTCGCTCGCGCAGAGCCCTGCGGCCGCCTGGATCGTGTACGTCGCGCAGACGACAGAGCTCGGCTGGAAACCGGTGCGGAACGCTCTGACGCAGACGGTGCTCGTCGAGCTCACCGGGATCGCCCCCGCGTAGCGCTGCGCGCCGACGCGCCGCGGGGTCGCTCCGGTCGTCGTGACGTAGAGCGTCGACCCCGGGAAGCGGCTCGAGGCGGTCACGCTCTGCGCGGAGGAGTAGGTCCCGGCGGCGGGCAACAGCGCCGGGGCGGCAACGCGCGCGGCGAGCAGGAGGGCGACGAGCAAGGTCATGGGACGACCGGGAGCCCGAACTGCCCGACGCCCGGGGAGGTGTCAGCGTCGATCGCCTTGGCGTACACGCGGATCGCCTCGGTGATGGCGCCGAGCCCCGGAGGCAGCGCGTCCGCGTCCGCGGCGAGGACGTGCTGTGGAACGGTCCCAACCACGGGAGGGACGTCGCTGGTTGAGAACACGACGCCGAGACGGCCGGCGCCGCCGTCAGGCGTGCACACGGTCACCCGCGTTCGGTTCTCGAGCGGGGCCGGATCCAGGCGGCGGTACTCCGTCGTGACGCAGGCCACCGTGGTCGGTGCGCTCGCGGTGCTAGCAGGCATCGGGTCCTCCTCCTCCTCGTCGAGATCGCCCCACCACTGGATCGTCCCCACCTGCACGCCCTCGAACAGCAGCGGCGCGCTGCCGCCGTTCCGGGAAGCCGCATCGGCGATGAGGCGGAACGAGCCGCCGGCGGCATCCAGGGCCCAAGCGGCAGGCAGGTCCGCGTCAACCAGCGGACCGGGAGCGGGGACTCCGACCACGGCCATGGATGCGACGACGACGTCGGAGTACGTCTCCTCGGCCGAGACGGCGCCGGCGTGAACGACGACCTTCACTTGCTGTGGCGGGCCGCCTGACGAGGCGGTCGTAGCGATCCTCGCGGGCGGGCCGCGGTAGATGAGCGACTCCCCGACCCAGAGCTCGACCGCATCCACCTCGTCCCCGCTTGCGTAGCCCGTGAGGTCGATCGAGATCGGGCCGTCGAGCGTGGTCGTCGCGACGCCACCGGAGACAGAGATCAGCGACCACGGCCCCTCGGTGATCGGGAGCCACGCGCTCGTCGGCTCGTCCCAGACGCTCGGCAACGATGCGTAGGGGGGCGCCTTCCAGAACCCCGCGCACGGGAACACGGTCTGCCCGGCTCTCGCCGGGAAGCGACTCGCCAGGACCGCCGGGGAGAGTGTCGCCAGTGCTTTCGTGACGGCCTTTGCCGCGTTCACCATCCCGGCGTTTGGGAACCGCGCCGCGAACGTCGGATCGAACGATTCGTCCGCGGTGTCGAGAAGGAGCGCTCGCACCTGCGCGTTGGTCAGGGCCGGATTGACGGAGAGCACCAGCGACGCCACCGCCGCGGTGATAGGGGACGAGAACGACGTGCCCGTGGCGTAGTGGTAGACCGGCTCGTTGAGGGGCCCGAGCGAGGGCGCGAGGCAGTAGGTCCCCGGGGCGCAGAGTTCGACCAAGGGACCGTAGTTAGAGGCGGGGCGCGGGGAGTCGTTGTGCTGTGTGTTGCCCACCGTGACCTGGGTCGCCTCACCGCTCTCCTGCAGGAAGAACCTGGGGTTGGTCGCGGTGTCCAGGACCACCCCGTTGTTTCCGGCAGCCAGGAAGACGAGTGCCCCGTGGTCCCATGCGTACTGGAGGGCGGCCTCCGTGTCGGTGTGGGGCCCGGGGTTGTTGTCCGCGAACGCGAGGCTGGCGTTGATCACCCGTGCGCCCGCGTCGGTCGCCCAGACGAACGCTTCGAGGGCGTCGACGAGGTTATCGCCGACCTCACCGCCGGTCCCGTCGTCCGGCGCGTACTCGGACACCATCACCACCGGGCAACCAGGCGCGACGCCCGCGACGCCGATGCCGTTGTTCCGCCGGCCCGCCATGTACGACTGAACCCACAGTCCGTGGGAGTATTTGAGGTTCGTCCCAGGGAACACGTACTGGTCGGGGTTCTGCGGGTCGGGGAGATCCTGGCCCGTGCTGTAGCCATTCCCCGCGGCGATCGGGTCGACGTCCGGGTGCGCGTCGTACCCGCAGTCGATGACCGCCTGTTTGATCTCGGGCGATCCCGTAGTGATCTTGTGGGCCTGGAACGCGCCGACGCGCTTGAGATGCCAGCACTCGTCGAGAAGCGCGTCGTTCGACGCAACGAGGTGCTCCGCCGACCTCTCCAGTCGCACGTTCCGATAGGCGTGCTCGATCTCGGGGTGAGCGTTCGCGGCGGCCAGGACGGCGTCCGCCCGATCGTCGGACGAAAGCGCCACGGCGATCCGGAGCTGCGGGATCACCTTGTCGGGGAGGCGCTCCGCCCCGCACGCCAAGAGGATCTCGGGCAGGCGCCCGGGCTCCCACGCCCGCAGCCTGACGACGATCCGCGTCACGCCGAGACCCCGTTGATCGTGACGTCATCGATCGTGACGACGTACTCGAGCAAGAGATCCTCTCCATCGACACCGTCCACCACAAAGATCGAGATCGCAACGGGACCCGCCGAGGCGCCGCCGGGCGGGTTTAGCGTGAGCGTGTGCTCGGCGCCGTCCACGATCAGATTCGCGCCGACGCCGGAGACCCCAGCGTTCGCGATAACCGAGATTCCGTCGCCGTAGGCGCCGCCGCCCGGCGTCGACGTGCCCGGGAAAACTTGTGTCGCCTTGTACTTGAAGGCGACCGAGGTGATCCCGGAGCGCAGCGAGGTGACCGTCTTCGACGCGCTGAGGCCCGAGGACGTGCCCGCCCCGGCCACTCGCAGGGAGTAAGCCCCTGCGATGGGCCCGACGGCAGAGCGCGCCAGCGCACCGCCCAGCGTCCAACCATCGAGCCCGGCCTCGAAGTCGGAGACGATCGAGGCTCCGCCGCCACCGCCCACCGCGCCGAGGCCTTGCGCCGCGACGGGCGAGCTCGCCGGACCCGCGCCAGACGCTGCCGCGCCGACCGCGCCCAGCACCCCGGGCACCACCGGCGCCGAGATCGGGCCCGCCTCTCCGCTCGCGCCCCCGGGAGGCGCGCCGATCGTGACCGCCGGCGCCTGCGCGGTCACCGGAGCTGCCGCAGGGCCGACCCCGCCCGCTGCCCCGCCGCTGCCGGTGAGGCCCGGGAGGATGACCGGCGACGCCGCGGGGCCGACGCCCGCGCTCGCGCCGACCGGCGAGCCGCCCGAGAGGAGCTGCCACGCCGCGCCGTCCGAGTAGTAGAGCGCGCCCGCCACGATCGCGAGGTCCGCGGGGCCACCGCGCGTCCACGCGTCCGCGGTCGCCGGGTGCGACCCCTGCAGCGCGGCGAGCGAGCCGTACATGAGCGGGCGTGCGTACTCCCGCAGCCGCTCCATCCACAGCCGGTGATAGACCGAGCCGCCGCGGTAGTAGTCCACCGAGGGGTTCTGCCCGGCGTCGCTCGAGTGGAACTCCAGCACCGGCAGCCACTCCGTCGCCCCGCCGATGATCGCGGTCCACACCCGGAACTGGCCCGCTGCGGGTGCGCCATCCACGCGCGTGCGCGGGGCTCCGCCGATCGTCACGACCATCGGCGTCGCCGGCTGCGTAGGGTCGGCTGGCGCCTCGGTCAGCGACGCGACGAACGCACCCGAGATCGCGTCCCCCTCGATGCTGTCGAGCAGCTCGGGGACCTGCGTGCGGACGTAGACGGCCCGGTAGTCCACCGGGCGCGGGAGGCGTCGGGCCATGGAGGGTCACCCCGCGGGCGAGAGGAAAAAGATGGCGCGCCCAGGGGGAGCCCCCGCGCGCGCCCCGGTCAGACCTCGCGCTGCAGGTTCATGCGCACCACGGCGTAGACGAGCGCGAGCGCGACACCGAGGAGCAGCACCGAGGCCAGCATCGGCGCGCTCACAGGCAGCGGCCCGGCGGTGGTCATCGTCACGAGCCCCAGGCCGCTCGCGGGGATCGTCACGTCGAACGAACCGCCGCTCGCCGTCTTCGTCGAGCCGAACGAGAACGAGGCCGCGACCACGTCAGTCCCCTCGAGCGTGCCGTTCGCGCCGAGGTCGACCAGCGCCGCGCCGTCGGAGCTGAACGTCGCCGCCGGCCAGGAGACGTTGTCGAAGTCGCAGTAGGCGGTGCCCGAGCTCACCCCGGTCGTGCGGTTCGTGAGCGACGCGCCGCCGGTCGTGTAGCCGTTGCCGTTCGCGACCTCGTCCGACCCGATCGCCGAGTAGGTCGTGGTGCTCGCGCCGTACGTGCCCGTGTGGCCGCCGCGGATCAGCACCAGGCGGTACGTCCGGCCGGCGATGCAGATGGCGTCGATCGCCGCCTGCTTCGCGGTGTTGCTCACCGCGGTGGTGATGGCCGCCTGCGAGGCGACCGGGACGAGGAAGACCAGCGCCGCCACGAGGGCGAGGCAGGCCGAGAAGCTGCGGAGGATGCGGGGGGTCATGCGGGGCTCCTTCACTTCGTGCGGGCGCCGAGCTGGCCGGCGACGGGGGTGGTGTGGATGCGCTCGATCTCGACGCTGACCGAGTCGCGGATGCCGCAGATCGACACGGCACCGAGCGCGACCGCCGCGATGATGCCGGCGGCGGAGAGCGCGAGCTTGCGCGGCTTCGTGATCGTGACCTTCACCTTCTCCATGTGCTCCTCCTCGGGGTTCAAGACTGCGAGTGCTGCTACATCGAGGTCCGTCCGACGGGAGTGGCGGGCGGCACGGGGGCCGGCGGGAGCGGCTCCGACGGTGCGTCGCGCACCACTTCGAGATCGTGGTCCTCGCTCTCCGCGACCAGGAGGCGGACGTCGTAGAGCTGGACGATGCAGCCCTCGCTTCCGGCACCAGGCCTGCGCCGCGAGTCCCCGTGCAGGAGGAAGCCGCTGCGCTCGAAGGTGTTGGTCCCCGGCTTCGGGATGAGCCGCATCACGAGCTCGCCCTTCGTCGGGTGGGTGAAGGCCGGGCCGATCACGTAGAGCCCCACCGGGATCGGGCCGACGTGGCGGCGCTCCTGCTCGTCGGGATCGTTCTTTCCCTCGCCCGGCTCCGGCACGCCGTCGCCGTCGTCCCACCCCGAGTAGCCGCGGCCGACGAGGACGCTGTCGCGGAGCAGCTCGCCGGTGCGCTGCCGGTACGTCCACATGGCCTGTCCTCCGGGTGACCTACGGGGCGGCCGGGAACCGCTCCTCGACGAGGTTGCCCGCGGGCAGCTCGCTGCCGGAGAGCTCGGTGTCGGTCGTCGAGATGCTGCTCCGCGTCCACAGCGGCACACCGCCGGACACGTCCGGTCGGTGGACGAGGACTTCGCGCGCGACGCTCGCCGGAGCCGACGAGAGCAGGTAAGGCTGCCCGACGAAGCTGTAGCCGTACCCCGCCGTGCGCGCGACGAGCCAGCGCCGCCGGTTCGCCCAGAGCCAGATCATCCCCTTCACCAGGTCGGCGCGCTGCGACGCATAGACGATGGACTCGCGGGCGTCGAGCTGCGCGTCGGCCGCGGCGAAGGAGGGGAATGTCGCGGGCACCGTCTGACCACCCGGCAGGGCGGGAACGAGGCCGTCCTCAAGGATGTGGAGGGTGTCGAACCCGAGGATGGTCGGCGCGGCGTCCGCCACGGTCCTCACCAGGCGCACCTCGAGCTCGTGCTCGACGCCGAGCGTGCTCCCGGCCAGCGCGTGGTCCCCCCACCCCGCACCCTTGTCCCACCGGAACCACAGGGCGCCGTCGAGGTAGAGGTCGAGCTGGTCGCCGGCGAGCGGGAGCGTCCCGCCGATGCGGACCTTCGTTCGCGGCCCGCCCCAGCCCGAGGAGAGGAACTTGAACCGCCCGACCGACTTCGTGCCCGTGTTGCCGGCTCCGGGCACGTAGTTGCTCGGCAGCCACCAGGCGGAGAGGAACTGCCGCGGCCGCCGCGCCGCAAACGCGTTCATGTGGTCGATCAGCCAGCGGTACAGGTACGTGGCGTCGGGCCGCCCGTCGGCCGCCCACGTCTGCGAGATCCAGAAGGGCGTCGCGCCGGCCTGGATCGTCACGTCGTCCCGCACGCCCTCCGCCGGCCTCCACCAGCCCGCGGCGCCGTCGAGGTTGCACGTGCCGCCTGTCGCGGTCCCTCGGATCTGCAGCACCGCGGGCCCCGTCGTCCGCACCGTGAGGGAGACCCAGCCGGTGAAGGCGGTGCTCGAGACGGTGGCGAGCCCTCCGCCGCCGGCGATCGCCGCGACCTTCAGGGTGAGCGTGCAGCCCGCGGGCGCGCGCACGTAGAACCGGAGCTCGACGGTCTGCGAGAGGCCGAGCGACTCGGGCACGTAGATGGTGCCCATCACCTGCTCGCCGTCCGCGGGCGCGACCCAGTTTTCCACCTGCTCGGCGGTGCCGCCCGTGTAGAGCCCGTCGTCGGGCTGGCCGGGGACGAACGCGCAGTCGCGCGCGTAGGTGAACTGCTCCCACGCGATGAGGCGCCGGATCGTGTCGCGCAGGTCGGCGCCGCCGCTGTAGGCGTCGCGGTCGGTGAGGAGCGGGCGGGCGGCGGGGATCACGAGACGTGCTCCGAGGGCTCGCCGCCGGCGACGGTGCCGCCGGCCCCGGCCAGGAAGGCGTGGAGCTCGCGCTGCCGCTCGATGACGTCGGCCGCGTCGCCGGGCATCACCACGTCGCCGGCGACCACGCCCGTGCCTCCCGAACTCGCGACCAGGTCCAGCCGGTTCGCGGGCACGTTCGGGGTGGCGGTGAACGTGCCGCGCTTCGTCAGCAGGTCCGCGGTCCAGATCGCGACCACGTCGCCGGCGAGGAAGTGGTCCACGTCGTGCCCGCTGCCGGAGAACATCGACGGGTGCACCAGCGTGACCGACGTCGCCGGCGAGCCCGTGACCGTCGCCACGATCCCGCTCGGCGCCTTGAAGCGCCCGCGCGTCGTGTACGGGGTCTGCGCGACGGAGAGCGTCACCGTGCACCGGTCGTCGTCGATCGTCTTCCGGAGCACCTCGAAGATCTCGCCTGTGAGACCGCGCGCGCCGGTCGCGACGTTCGGGAGGTGGGGCAGCTCGAGCCGCACAAGCTCGCCCTCCTGGACGTCCAGGTCGTCGTAGAGGCACTCGACCCCGAACACCGGGAGCTGCTGCCCGACGCGCTCGCGGAGGACCTCGCCGAGCCGGCGCGCGACCATGTCGGCGTCGGTGGAGAGGCCGGCCCCGTAGGATCCCCCGCTCGCGCTCCCGCTCCACTGCCCGCTGGTCTCGAACGCCTGGTCGCGCCACGCACCCGCGTAGAGCTCCTGCGTCTCGGTGAACTCGAAGCGGTACCGCTGGCGGTAAGGCCCGCGTTCGCCGCTGTCGAGCCCGGGGTCGTAGTCGCAATCGAAGAGCACCCGGCCGACGATGTCGTCGACGTAGCTCTCCCACGTGGCGACGGCGGCGATCCGCTGGACGTCGAGCGTCCGGACCACGAGGCCCGGGATCGGGGCCGACATGCGGCGGATCGTGAGCCGGCCGTCGAGCAGGTGGACGGGGTAGCAGGCGAAGAGGCGGAGCGTCCGCGCGACCCACTCGATGAACGACGCGGGCTCCTCGAGCAGCTCCTGGTGCCGGACGGAGGGGAGCCAGAGGTCGCGCAGCGCCTCGATCCCCGCCACGTCGACCCGTTCCTGCCCGGCGCCCAGGCCGAACCCCTCCGGCAGCGTGTCGTAGACGCTGTTCGAGGCGTCGCCCGTCCTCGAGAGCAGGAGCTGCAGGAAGAGGTCGAGCGGGTGATCCCCCTTCGAGAAGTGCGACCCGACGGCCACGGGGAAGCCCGATGCGCTCTTCCCGATCAGCGCGAGGACCTCGACCACGTCGTCGCCGGCGTGATGCTGGTCCTGCAGCGTGTTCATCTGCCCCCGGCCGTCCACCGTAGACGATCCGTCGAAGACGATCGTGTCGGCCGCCGTCGCGTGTCCGGACACGAGCTCGTCGCCGATGCGCACGAGGATCGCCTCGCCCACCACGAGCGGCGCCGTCAGGCTCGCGGCCTCGATGACGAGGCGGTCGGTGCTGGCGGCGGGCTCGCCCTCGTTCCCGTCGAAGCCGCCGGCGGAGTCGACGAGGCCCACGGCGAGGCGGCCCTTCCTCTGGGTGCCGAAGACGCGCCGCTTCAGCTCCGACCCGATCGACTCCATCGTGAGGCGGACGGCGAGGGCATCGTCGGTGGGGTCGATCCCGACGATGGTCCCAGCCCAACGGATGAAGCCTCCCGCGTCGGTGCCGTCGAAGGTGACGCGGAGCTCGGCGCGGCGCGTCTTTACGGCGCGCGGGTAGGGCGTCACGGCATCGCCGGCGGTGTGGGGCAGCGCGGCGGGCGTGCCGAGCATCGCATACGCGCCGCGGGTGAGCCCCGAGAACGTGCCGCCGGCGAGCGCGGTGTAGCTCGCGGTCTCGCGGCCGACGAAGAGGTCCCCCCCGCCCGCCTCGAAGCCGGCGGCCGAGCCGGTGACACCCAGGGACGCCGGGGCGGCGGTGATGTCGGCGGCGAGCCGCGCGGTGCCCGGGCGCGTGGTCCCGAGCAGGAGGAGGGCGCTCCCGTCGTCGTCGTCGAGGACCTCCGCGGTGAGCTGCCCGATCGAGGAGGTCCCGTCGAGAGGCCGGGCCTCCTGCTCGACGCCGGCGGGGATGGCCATGAGGAGCGGCAGGATCCCGCGGCGCCGCTCGGCCGCGGGACGGGCCGCGAAGAACGATGCGTCGGCGGCGAACGTCCCGTAGGCGTAGGGCATCCCCTCCACCTCGAGCCAGAACAGTGGGCGCACCTCGGCCCGGGCCAGCGCGATCGCGGCGCTGGCGGGGAGGCTCGCGGGCATCTCGGGTCACCCCACCTTCAGCAGCTTCAGGTCGACGCTGTAGAGCGCGAGCCCGCGCGAGACGCGCCGGCGCGGGAGCTCCTTGGCCGTCTCGAGGTCGAACGTGTAGACCCCCGCCGACGTGACGCCGTCCGGGTAGTAGCGGAACGTGCCCCACTCGTCGAAGAGCCGCTCGAGCGACTCGCCGGAGATGACCTCGTCCGCCTTGAAGACGAAGCGCCCGGGGAGGAGCTCGAAGCTGATCCGCCGCTCGTACCGCGTCGCGAACGTGAGGCCCTTCACGTTGCCGGCGAGCGAGCGTCGCTGCCGGCGCTCGTAGACGGGCAGGTCGCGCGTGTCGTCCGCGACGGGCTCCGGGGGGTACCACCCGCTGTCGTGCAGGTTCGGCGCCGTGGTGGGCGTCTGGCCGAAGACCGCCTCGTCCGTCAAGCCGTTGCCGGCTACGAAGCCCAGGCGCACCCAGTGCGAACCGGCGCGCGGGCGGATGTACATCGTCCGCCCGACGGCGCACGTGAACACGAAGCGCCCGTCCTCAGCGATCACCACCGTGATGCCCGCCAGCCCCTCCATCGCGCTGAGCGCGTCGTCGACAGCCGTGCACCACGCCTCGGGCGTGTCGTACGTTCCTGGCGCGATCGTCGCCGTCCGATCCGGCTCCTGGTCGAACGTGAAGAGCATCTCGTCACGGTCGCCCGGGACTACGGTGACGGGGCGGAAGATCTTCGGGATCGGGAGAGCCATCCTACGAGGCCTCCGTCTTCATGCCGAGCCTGTCGGCGAGCTGCATGCGCCTTCCGGCTCGCCGTGCGGTCTCGGCCGGCGTTTCAAATGGATCTCCGATCACTACGTAGACGATCTCGCGCGTGACCGTCGCGGCGGCCTGGCCCGTGAAGCCCGGCTGCTCGTAGCGGCCGCCTGACACATCGCTCCCCGAGCTCGTCCCGGCGCCCTCGTTGCTCTTGCGCGCTGCCTCGACGTCGGCTCGCTCCGCCGCGGTCATCCCGCGGTTCGCCCCGATGAACGCGGCCGCGGTCCCTGCAGCCGCGGCGACGAGGCCCCAGGTGCCCGCCGAGGCGAAGTGCTTCGCGGCCGCGTCGGGGTTGTAGATGGCGAGCGAGGCGAGCCCGAGGGCGGTCTCCTTCAGCGCCTCGACGACGGCCTGCTGCCCGACGCCCGCGAGGGAATCCTGGACCATCGCGGCGATCGAGGCAGCCGAGAGGTCCGCGGTCTCCGCCGTGGTCTGCCCCTGCGCCCGCATCGCGGCCTCGTAGGCCCGCGAGCCGCGCAGCAGCTTGCCGTACTCCGCCCCCATGCTCGTGCTGAAGGATGACCACGCGCTCTTCGCGGCGTCCCGGGCGATCCGCTCTGCGGTGGCTTCCTGCGGCACGATGGCGAGGCGCTTGCGGGAGTACTCCTGCTGGATCCTGAGCTTCAGGTCCTCCTGGTCCTGGACGATCTTCAGCTGCGCGACGTACCACTCGTCCAGCTCCTGCAGCTCGCGCCCCTTCGCTTCGTTGCCGCCCGCCTCATCGAGGTACCGGTAGTGCTGTCGGAGCGCGGCGAGGTCCTTCTCGCGCTGCAGCATGCGGGCGCCGCGCTCCGACGCAAAGGCGGCCTCGGCGGCGAGCTGCTCGTCGATCTCCTCGTGCTGCGCTTTCGCCCGCAGCGTCGCCATCTCAGCGAGGCGCTGCTTCTCGCGCTCGGCCTCGGCCTTGGCGCGCTCGAGGCGCTTCTCGGCCTCGCGCTTCTCCTTCTCCTCGCGCTCCTTCCGCGCCTTCTCCGTTGCCTCCGCGGCAGCCTTGGCTGCCTCCTCCTCCGCGTAGACCTGGATCCGCTTCTTGGCGTCGGCGAGGCGCTGCTCCGCGGGCCCCATCGCCCGCTCGACGGCCGCGATCTGCGCCATCAGCGCGGCGGCCGCCGAATCCTCCCCGGCCCCGCCACCGATCGAGAGGACGTCCCGGCGGCCCTTGTGGATCGCGAGCTCGCGGTTGAGCTTCTCGAGCTCCTCGCGCTCCTTCTTCGTCGAGTCGGTGAACTGGCGCTGCGCGTCGATCATCTCGCGCTGCGACTGCGGGATGCCGGCGAGCGAGAGGTGCAGGTCCTCGAAGTGCCGGGCCTGCTTCGCCATCTCCTCGGTGTGCTTGGCGGTCGCCTCGGCCGCGGCCTTCGCGGCCTTCTCCTCCGCCTCGAGGTACTCGGTGAACCACTTCACGCCGATCGTGGCGGCCTCGATCGCCAGGCCGAGGCCGAGGCCGCCGGCGAGCCCGGCGGTGAGCCCCATCACGACGTCGTGCGCCTTCGTACCGATCGGGATGAAGCTCGCGAACTCGGAGACGAAGTACTTCGCCGTCGCGCCTTCCTGCTTCTGCTCCCGGCGGAAGTCGCGCATCCCGCCAGTGAGCTTCTCGAGGAAGCCGACCGGGTCCTGCGGCGTGCCCGGCTTCGGCACCGGCGGCGTGAGCGGCGGGTCGTTCTCGTGCTTCTTGCGGAACCCCTTGAGCGCGGCGTCGGCCTCCTCGGTCGAGAGGCGGAATGGGAGGACGAACTCGCCGATGGTGATGGAGGCGCCGACGGTCATCGCTGGTCACCTCAGAGGGGAGCGTCGGGGAGAACGACCGGGCGGCGTGGTGCGACCTGCCGGATCCGCTCCGCCTCGCGGAGGTCGGCGGCGACGTCCAGACACCGGAGCACCTCGAGCAGGAGGGCCGGCGCGCGGACGTACGCGCGCGCGTCGAGCTTCCCGCCCGTGCGCGCGTGGAAGTCGATCCAGGCATCGAAGGTCGGGTGGAGAGCTGTGCGCGGGCAGCCGCGCCATGTAAACCGCTGGTGGAACGCCCACTCGCGCGGCCCCTCGCAGGAATCTCGCTTGCCGCTGTTGCTGGCCTGCAGGTCGCCGCTCTTGTCCTTCGCGCAGGCCGCGCAGGAGAACATGCCCCGGTCCATCAGGGCGGCGACCATCAGCCGTTTTTTCGCACCTCCTCGAGCTGCTGCCCGAGCACGATGAAGAGCGCGAGCTCGGCGAGGATGCGGGAGGCGGCGTAGACCTCGATCGTCGCCTTCGCGACGACGTCGAAGGGCTCGCCGTCGAAGCGCTCGGCGGTGGTGGCGAAGGCGACCTCCGTCCCGTCGCGCCGACGCAGGCCGGCGTGCCCGCGCACGCTCCACCGGACGACCTCGCGCGCCCAGCGGAAGTCGGCGAGGGCGCGCTCCTCCAGGTCGGCGATCCCGCGGACCGAGCGGCCGAGGGCGTCGATCGCCGCCTTCTTCGCGCCAGGGATGTGCCCGACGAGGAACACCGGGCCCGAGCCGGGGAGGTAGCCAGCGAGCTCGCGCTCGGCCTCCTCGCGCACGGCGCGCACGCGGAGCAGCTCCCGGGCAGCTGCGGCATCCGGGGCAGGGTGCTCGGGGGGCGCGGTGGCGCGGACCGCCTCCAGCTTCTCCTCCGCCTCCTTCTCGATGTGCTTCCGGATCTCGAGCCGCTGCTCGAGCACGGCCTTGCTGAAGTCGAGCTGCCACGTCTCGCTCGGATCGAGCGCGATCACGTTGTCCATGGTGGAGGCGCCCTCCGGAGGCGCCGGGGGGAGGATCAGCAGAGCGCGAACGTGAACGACGGCACGCCCGCCAGGGGAGTGCGCAGGATCCGGCAGGTGAACTCGCGCGCGTCGAGCCCGTTGACCGACGTCGGCTTGACGTCCGCGATCTCGACCGTCGGCGCGACGATGACGATCGAGTTGCCCGGGCCGCCCTGCGTCATCTCAAGGAGCAGGTCGAAGGAGGTGCGAGCCCGGTACTTCGCCTCCAGCGCTGCGCACCCGTCGTTCCAGAAAGCGGTGAAAGTGAAGCCGAGCTTCACGCCACGGACGAAGAAGCCGTTCAGCCCGCCGGGACCGCCCGTGTACGGGCGCGGCTGCACGTCGTTCTGGTACGAGAGGGCGAACGAAGCGACCTTCTGCTCGGCGGCGTCGACCCAGAAACGCGACGACCTGGCGAAGACCGACGCGACGGGCAGATCGACCGCGAGCGCGGGGGGCGTCAGCACCACGCCGTCCGAGTCCGCGAAGTCGGCGAACTGGAGATCGAACTTGAACCTCATCTGCTCGTTGGCGCTGCCGCCTGCCAGCTCGAACGTCCCGAGGCCGCCGCGCAGGAACTTGTGCCAGTTGCCCGCCGCGCCGCTCGGGTCGACGCCCTCGACGTCGGCCCAGACGTGCTGGTGCCCGTACAGCGCGCGGGTGTACCGCGCGGCCCCGTAGAGGGACGCTCCAGACCCGCCCGTCAGGAACGGGAACGCCCGGCAGACCGTGGCGTCGAGGCCCGCGACCGAACGGACCTGGCGCACGCTGTAGCGACCCGTGCCGGGATCGACGTAGCCGATGAGCTTGCCGGGTGCGTCCAGGCGCCCGGCCGTGGCGAGCTTCGGCACGGTCACCGTTCCGCCGGCCGCGCCCGTGTCGCCCGTGTCGAGGGCCTGGGCGCCGAAGATCGACTTCAGGAGCAGGCCCGCCTCACCGTCCTTCGCCGCGACGGCCGGGCCCGCGGGCGTCCCGAAGCCGCGCGCGTCCATCTCGAGCGCGAGCGACGCAACGGGCTCTCCGAGGATGGAGGCGCTCTGCTCACCGTCCGAGGAGAGGAAGTTGCGCTCGTAGGACTTGCGGCCGTACGCGATCTCCGCCGCGAGGACCTGGGGCTGGACGAAGCCCGTGATCGCGTCCGTGAGGATGTCGGCGGGGGAGGGCGCGATGCGGATGCGGCGGAGGTCGGTGAGGACGGGCATGACGGGACCTTTCTCGAGCTACATCGTGTCGCGGTAGAGGACGACCAGGTCGACGAGCAGGAGCTTCGCGGCCTCGTCGTCGCCGACGGTGATCGAGGCCTTCGCGCGGCGGACGGTCGTCCCAGCCCAGGCGCCGCGGTTGAGCGCGCGGAGGAGGTGCGCCGTGTCGCTCGCGAGCTGGCGCTCGAGGGCGCGCTCGCCGCCCCCGACGAACGGGTAGCCGATCTCGATCGCGAGCCGCGTCTCGTGGTCCGCGACGCCGACGTTCAGCACGCCCTCGCCATCGGACGAGAGGTCCCGCGTTCCGCGGAACTCGATGTCGAAGCTCCGTCGCCGGCGAGCGGCATCGGCCTCGGTGGTCTCCGAGCTCCGACGGAAGCGCGTCGCGGGATCGACCGTTGGCACGATCGCCGCGAGCTTCTTCACGAGCTCGTCCATGACCTGCTCGATCGCGGGGGGCGCGGAGGGCATCGGCTACCTCACGATCCGCGCGAAGTGGACGTGCTGCTCGCCCTGCGCCTGCTTCGCGTCCTCGGCCGTGTCGTACCAGTCGGCGGCCTCGAGGGCTTCCTCGAGGGCGGCCTGGGCCTGCTCGCGCTTCTTCTCGGCCCACTCGACCCAGGTCGGCCCCCAGGTGTCCGCCGCGGTGGCGAGCGTCCGGAGGAGGTGCGCGAGCCGGAGGCGGTCGGGGTTCATCACCCGGTCCGCGTCCACGCCCGCGGCCGCGAGCCCGTCGAGAACGTCGTCCCAGGCCTCGGCGACGTCGTCGGTGACGATCTCGACGTCGCCGGCGGTGCCGGGGACGCGCCCCTGGACGTCGCCCGCAGTGACCACCGGGCGGAGCACCCGGCGGCGGACCTCGTAGAGCTGATCGGCCGGAGGGTACGCCACACCCCCGAGCGAGTAGGACCACTCCGCCCGGAAGAGATACGCCGCGCCCGGGGAGCCCTGCTTCGCCGCCGTGGTCGCCGGCGCCGGCGTGTTGCCCGGCGTGAGGACGAAGGAGAGCGCCCAGCCGAGGACCTCGGAGGTCGGGGGGAGGTCGCGCCTCACGCCGCTCCGCAGCCGCACCGCTCCGTCGGCCGAGACGCCCACCACCTGGACATCCACGAGCTCGCCGTCGTCGGCCGCGCGGACGAGGTACTTCCGCCCGGGCTCCATGCCCGAGGTGTCCGCGATGATGAGCACCCTCGAACCGGCTTCGGCCTGGACGTCGAGCACCTTGTCGACGGGGTCGATGGTCGCCTCGGCGGCCTGGACCGGCGTGGGGAGCGCCTCGCCGCTCGAACGCACGCACGTCACCGTCGCCGCGGTCGGCTCGCCGCCGATGGTGGCCTCGGGCGGGTAGAAGACGAGGGTGCCGCCCTTGCCGGCGACGAAGCGAGTTCGAGGCATCGGGGTGTCCCTCCGTGAGCTACGGGCGCGGCAGGCGGCGCGGAGCCCGCTTGTGGCCGGGCACGAGCTCGAGGATCTCGGCGTGGTCGTTCACTGCGTCGCGGAGCTGCTCGACGGTCCGCTCGAGCTCGGCGCGGCCATCGATGGCTCGGAGCGTGAGCTTCCGGATGTCCTCGAGCTTCCGGTTCGTCTCGCCCTGACGGAGCGCGCTGGCGTTGTCCTCGCGCTTCTCGTGACGGTGCACGATGAGGGCGACGCCGATCGTCCCGAGGGCCACGATGGTCAACGCGATCAGCGCGCCCACCGCCACGAGGAGAGCTGCGGGTACGACGGCTGCGTTCATGGAGCCCTCGGTCGGATGATGCGGGCCTGCGGCACCGGGCGCGCGGGGAGCGGCCCCGAGATCCGGTCGAGGAGGATGGCGAAGACGCCCGCCTGCTCGTCGGCGACGCGCTCGAGCGCCTGCGTCTGGCGGCCGATCGCCTCGGTCTGCTTGTCCATCGCCTGGACGATGGTCGCAACCTGCGCTCGATGTTGGTCCCGCTCGTCGTAGATGCTGGCTTTCGTGACGCCCCACATCTCGACGACGAGCCAGAGGACGAGGCTCGCTGCCGAGCCCGACGCCACGAGCCGGCGGGCCTTCTTGCGCGCGCCCTCATCCTGTGGGCGTTGCCCGTAGAGGATCGCCCCGAGGAGGCGCGCCAGCGACGCCCAGCCGCCAGTCGTCCGGGTCGTCACCGCTCGGGCTCCACCTCGACGACCGGCGGGCCCGCGATCCACCAGCCCTTGAGAAGCCGGACCTTGACTCGCGTGAGCCGCCCGTCAGGAAGCCGGACCCACACCTCCACCTCAGCCTCCTTCGCCACCCGGTGCGGGATCGTGGGGTCCGGGATCGCCGCCCGCCTGAAGCAGCCGCTCGCGGGCGACAGCATCACCGAAGCGATGACCACGAGCACGATCTTCCGCATTGGGCTTCTCCTCCTCGGCAATCCTGCGCTCGGCGAGGACGTCGAGATACGCCCGCGTGCACCCGCGGGCGATAGCGTAGGCGAGGTTCTCGAGGGTCACGGCCAGTCAGCCCTGCGTCGGGGGAGCCTGAACGCGCGCGGCCGCCTCGGGCGTCTCGGGCACGGTGCCGCCGGTCGACTGCGCGCCCTTCGCGAAGATCATGCCCACGCCGGCCATGACGGAGGTGATGAGGACGCCGAAGTCCACGGTGGTGCTCGGGGTGCCGTCGAAGAACGCGCCGGCCGCGAGAGCGAGAGCCTGGACGATCATCACGATGCCCAGGACGGTGAGGTTCTTCGAGGTTGCGAGCGTCATTGCGGGGGCTCCTTGCGTGGGGAAGGTGAGACGCATCACTCCTCGACGAGCTCGATGAAGGCGGCGAAGCTCGCGCCGCCCGTGGCGCCGGGGTCGCGGAGCGCGATCCCGTTCGCCGTTCCCGGCGGGACGCGGGGCGGCCGCGCGAAGCGGTGCGTGAAGTCGATGCAGATCGGCACGAAGGCCGCGAGCGCCGTGGGCACGTAGACGGGGAGGGCGGCGATCGTCGCCCCCTGCGTCCCGAGCGCAGTGGGCTTCGCCCGGATCACGCCCGAGAACGCGGCGCCGAGCCCCGCGTCCTCCCTCCCGGCCGCGGCGGTGGGCGCGCCCGCGGCCTCCGGCGTCACCGCGCCGGCCGTGCCCGCGGCGGTGGTCCGCTCGAGCAGGAGGACGCGCAGGCCGGCCGTGGTCTGGATCCCGGGCTGCGTCACGCACACGCGCAGGATGCGGACCCCCTTCTGCGCGCCGGCCTCGATGGCGATCGCGTGCGAGGCGGCCGTGTTCGCCTGCCCGGACACGGCCACGATGTAGGGCGTGCCGAGCTTGAGCGTGTCCAGGGGCTCGGCGAGGGCGGGCTGGGCGAGCGTGCACACCGCGGCGATCGCGGCGAGGAGGAAGCGGCGCATGGGGACCTCTCGGGCTGCAGACGGGGTGCGGCGGTGGGCTACCGCTTGGCGACGGCGTCCTGCAGCGCCTTGCGCCGCTCGAGCGCCGCCTTGTTCCGCGCGACCTGGCGGGTCTCCCACTCGGCGCGGTCGTCGTCGTGGAAGAAGTGGCCGCTCTCCTCCATGTACGCCGCGAGCTCCTCCGGCTCCGCCTCGCGGTACCAGTCCTTCGGCTTCATCTTCGGCGGGCGCTGGGTGACGAGGAGGTCCTCGAACCGCTCGGTGCTCGCCGGGTCGAGGTTGAAGGGGATCATCCCGCCCTGGGGGTTCACGAGCAGGCGGAACTTCGGCTCGCGCTGGTGCGGGAGGACCTTCGCCGGCGTCTTCGCCTCGACGTCCTCCGCCTTCGCGCCATGCGTCGTCTTCGTCGGGTCTGCCATCGTCGTTCTCTCCGTTCTCAGGTCAAGCATCGGCAGCCGTCCTCCAGGAAGGTCTGCCGACGCGGGGGGTGCAGGTGAAGCAGTTCCAGGACGATCGCGGCCGGGGCCGGGCGGAGGTGAACCGCCGGAGACCGGAGGGGTCGCGCGATCGTCCTGGAGCCTGGGGGGAAGCGCGGGGCGGGTTAGCCGCGGAGCAGCTGCACCCACTCCGGCCGCGTCACCTTGATGCCGTAGAGCACGTCGCAGTTGCAGGCGAGCGCCATGGCGTCGATGTCGTACTGCATGACCACGCGGACCGCGAGGCCGCTCTCCTCGTCGAACGTCACGGAGCCCTTCGCGCCCACGCCCTCGGGCGGCGACTCCATCGGGCGCACCGCGACCTGCACGGCCTCGGGGACGAGGCCGACGTTCTGCACCGTGGCCGGCGCGCCGGCGACCACGTTGATGAGCTGCGACTCGAAGTGCTCGATGCCGTAGAGCCGGCCGACGTGGCCCTCACGGAGCGCCGAGCCCGCGTCACCGCGGGTGTTGGCGTTCGTGAACTTCGACGAGCTCGTGGTGAGCAGGGCGTTGTTGTCCTTCGTGCCCCAGATCGCCGCCTTCATGGCGGCCTGCGGGACCTTGTTGTCCGCGAAGGCCTTGCGGCTGCCGAGGACGAGCGCCTCGTCGGCCGCGGCGCCGGCGGCGCCCATGATGTTGCCGCCCGCCGCCGCGGCGACGATCGCCGCGAGCACGTCCGACTCGTACTGCTCGGCGAGCGCCCGGCCCGCCTCGAGCATCTGCTCGTCCATCGCCTTCGGGTTCGCCTGGCCGCGCGCCACGTCCTCGATCGAGAAGGGGACGACCTTGTGCTTGTTGAGCACCAGGTCCTGCCCGGTCGCGGTCGTGGTCTGGCGGGTGACGCTGGTCCCGGCGACCTTGTCGGCCGCGGTGAGCGCGCCGACCTTGTTGATCTTCACGGTGTCGCCGAGCTTCTTCACCTCGTTCTCGAAGTCGTGCTTCACGAGGCGCGCCACGATGATGTTGGCGCGGAGCTGCCGGAGGATCGAGTCGGCCCACATCGACGGGATGAGGGTCGCCCAGTCCACCTTGGTGGTGACGGCCATTCAGACACTCCTTCTGCTGGTAGCTGCGGGGTGACCCCGGCTACGCCTTGATCCGGCCCTCCTTCATCGCCGCGCGGATCTCGTCGCCCGCCTTCTCCCGCTCGGAGAAGGTCATGGCCTCGATCTCGGCGACGGTGAAGGTGCGCTTCCCGCCCGGCGGCGCCGGGGTGGTCGGAGGGCGGGGCGCCGGCGCGCCGGGGTTCTGCGCGCGCAGGCCTGCGAGGAACAGCTCCTTGGACTCCAACGCCACGTCGGACGGGACGAGCTTGCGCACGTCCTCGGGCAGGGCAGCCAGATCGGCGGCGAGCTTGTCCTCGCGGGCCTTGCGGTCCGCGGCGACCTCGTCGTCGATCTCCTTCTTCAGCGTGCGCAGCTCCGTGAGCTCCTTCAGCTCGGCCGCGCGGTCGCTGGTCTGCTTCTCGTACAGCTCCTTGAACTTGCCCTGCTCGGCGAGCAGCGCGGCCGCGTCCTGCTTCTGCTTCTCCTCGATGTCGTGGAGTCGCTTGCGCAGGTTCTGGGCCTCGCGGTTCGCCTCCTGGCGATCCTTCTGCTCCCGGTCGAGCCGCGCCTTCAGCTGCTCGACGGTCTCGGCCACCGGGGCCGGGGGTGGAACCGGCTCGGGAACCACCGGCGCCGGGGCCGGAGGAGGAGTCGGGGGGGGGACGGGCGGGATCGGATCGGCTGGCGGCATGGTGCTTGTCTCCCTCCAGGGGCGACGGGTGGGGTGGGACGGCTACTGCCGCGGCTTCTCCCGCAGCAGTTTCGACGCGAACTTCCCGAGCTCGCGGTGCAGCTCGGCCTGCTCATCTGGCGTCAGGCCGAAGAACGGACGTCGGTCGTGGTTCGCCGCGGCCTTCACCGCGTTCGCGACCACCTTGCTCGAGCTCTTCGAGACGGAGCGGGTGAGCCGGCGTCGGCGCGTGATGCCGCCGACCCGCCTCTCCACCCACCTCGAGGACTTCTTGAACCTCGTCGCCGGCGCCGCGCCGACGAACCCCACGATCGCGAAGCTCGGCCCGCTCCGGACGACCTGCAGGCCGTTCAGCATCGCGCCCGACAGCGTGAGGTTCGGCGGGTCCACGCGCCGGCCGGCTGCCTTCCGCAGCGCGGCGTAGCCCTTCGTGTACGGCTTGAACCGGCCTTCGAGGCCGCGCCCCTGCTCCGTGCGCCGCTGGATGATGCCGATCGCCAGCAGCGCCGCGTGCCGTGCGAGCTGCTCGAGCTGCTCGCTCGCGAAGAGCGTCGTGTCCATCCGGAGCAGCGCTCCGGCGCCTGGTGCTCGTCGGGCCATCGAGAGGAGCCTCCCGCGCGAGGGGCTGCTACCCCGCCGCGCGAGCTCGCGCGCGGACGATCTTGCCGCCGACGACCTTGCCGCGGTTCCTCGCCACCCATACCGCCTCGTTCCGGCCGAGCCGGATGCCCTTTACGATCGCGCGCGCCTCTCGGCCGCCGATGCGGTGCGCCGGCAGCGCGCGCGCGGCCGTCACGGAGATCGGCTCGAGCCGGTGCCTGCAGCCGTACCCGCCCAAGAACCTCGAGGTGGGCGCCAGGTCCTGGCCGTTGTCCTCCTCGTCGAGGTCGCTCGACGTGTAGACCTTGTGGACGTGGTCGGCGCAGAACGGCCTGGTCACCTCGTCGTCCGGCCCGCCGTATGTGAAGAGGTCGATGCCGCTCGCCTCGGCCTGCGAGACGAGCCCCTCCCGGAGGAAGGCGTGGAAGGAGGTAGCGACCTCCGTCACGATCCTGCCGAGCTTCGCCCGCGCGGCCTCCGCCACCGCCTGCAGCGCGTCCTCGCGCGGCCGGCCCGCCGCCACCATCGCGAAGAGGACCTCGCGCGCCCGCGCGCCGGCGAGCCCCTGCTGCACGATGAGCCCCCGGGCGACGCGGCTGACGAGCGGCCGCAGCCCGTCCAGCGAGACGCTCGTGAACGACGCCCCGAGCTCGGAGCGGAGGTCGCGCCGGACCTGCGCGGCGATCCACTCGAAGGACGTCAGCACGCGCTGGGACGCGTCCTGGAAGCCGAGCCGCCCGAGCTGCTCGCCGAGCTCCTGCCCGATGGCGAGCGCGTGGGCCCGGTCGAGCGTGTCGTAGCGGTCGCCGACCTTCTCCCTCAGCCACCGCAGGAGGTTCGCGGCGGTGCGCTCGATGTCGCGCCGGAGCTGGTCAGCCGCGGCGTCGGCGAGGTCCTCGGCGCGGCTCATCGGATCCCGCGCCGCTTCTTGTAGGCGGCCACCAGGTGCTTGCCGTCGTCGAGCTGGAAGTCGCTCGGCACGTACGACTTGCCGGTCACCCGGGTCGCGTGGTCGTACATCGCGGTGGCGACGCCCATCCGCCGCATGTCGTCGGCGACACGGACGGTGCCGCCCTTGATCTTGTCCTTCGCGACGCCCTCGGTGACGAACTCCGCGCGCGCCACCAGGCGGTCGCCTAAGTGCGCCTCCACGGTCGGGGTCCGGCCGACCATCTTGTACGTGAGAACGACCTTCCCCTTCGCCGTGACGTGCTCAGCGGTCGTGGGCGCGGTGGGCGTGCGCGGCAGCTTCTTCGCGAGCTTCTTCACCGCGCGCTTTCGGGCGCCGGCCTCCGTCCACTGCCCCTCCTCGTCGCGGGTCTGGCTGGGGTCGTAGGACACGGGAGCTCCTTCACCTGGTCCGCGTCGCCGTCTCTTCCGTGAAGCGCGAGAGGAACGTGTGGCGGAGGACCTCGAGCCGGCCGATGAGCCGGACCTCGTCGAGGTTCGTGGTCGCGCCCGACATGCCCCACGTCATCCGGACGCTCGTGGCGTCGTCGGCGAACCACAGGAGCGACTCGAGCTCGCCGGCCCGCGCGCGCTCGAGCAGCATCTCGAGGTCCCGGAGGATGGTCTGCTGGACCTCGGACTTGACCGTCTTCAGCTCGATGAGGGCCATGGGCTGCTACTCCTCCCCCGCGGGCTTCGGCGGCTCGGGCGGCTCCGGAGGCTCGACGGGCGGCTTCTCGCCGGGGTCGAGCTGGTCGTCCTCGCCGCCGGGCGCGCCGGGCACCGCCGGGGCCTTCGGCTTCGTCCGCTCGTTCGTCTCCCGGTGCCGCTCGAGCAGCTTCTCGGCCTCGTCCTCGGTGATGCCCCGCCGCTTCGCCAGGATCGCGGGAAGGGTCGTGAGGTCCTTCTCCAGGTCCGCGAAATCGATGTCCTGCTCGACCTGCGGGGAGAACGGGATCCGAAGGTCCCCGGGCTCCCACGTGATGCGCGCGGCCTTGGGCAGCTGCTTCAGCGTAGGCGCGTGGTGGTTCACCACGATCCGGAGGAGCTCGAAGAGCCGTTCCACCGGCGCGCGGTAGCGTTCCACCTGGTCCTCGCGGGCCTCGAGTTGCGGCTCCCGCTCCACCACCAGCGCCTCGGCCGAGGCCACCGTCCTCGAGTCCGCGAGCACCGTGCCGGCGGGCACGTCCCAGAGCGTCGTCACGCGGCGCGCGTCCGCCGTCACGATCGCCTCGAGCGCGTCCAACTGCGGGTTCGTCGACAGGACGCCCGCCTCCTCGCCGCGGTTCAGGTAGACGGCCTTGTCCGGGCCGAAGTGGAGCTCGGCCTTCGGCGCCGCCTCTCCCCCCGCCGAGGTCGTCCGGCTGATGTACGTCTGCCCGAACCCCTGTAACCGGGCGATGTGGTGCTCGTCGGTCAGCGTGACGTTGATCGAGCGGTTCGAGCGGACGAGGTCGCCGTTCGCCGCCGTGAAGAAGCCGAGCTCGAGCTCCTCCGAGTGAAAGGCGACGAGCGGCACGACGGGCTTCCCGTCCGCGGCGCGGTAGGGGTTCTCGCCGTTCATGCTCGCGACGGTGACGAGCTCGCCCGAGCCGTCGATCACGTAGTGCTCGGGGCGCGCCTCGGCCGCGCTCCAGTACTCGAAGCGCTTCTCCTCGAGCTTCCGCGACGAGCTCGCCACGCCGGCCGGGCCCGCCACCTCGAGGAGGATCCCCTTCGCCTTGTCGAGGTCGGTCGGGTGGTCCGGGTCGAAGTCCACGTGCACGAACTGCGGAGGGAAGATCGTGAGCGTCGCTGCCTGCGCGCGCTCGTCGTAGCCGACCGCGACGACCACCGTGTTGAGCGCCTCGGTCCAGCGGTTCACCGTGCGCAGCCGCCGCTTGAAGTCGGCCACCTTCTGCAGCTCGGCCCAGCGCCGCGCCTCGGCCGAGTCGGCGGGGTAGGGATCCCCGATCTCGCCCGTCGTTTCCTGCGCGCGCCGGATGGTGAACCTGGAATCCTTCCCGAAGAGCTTCGATCGCGCGTCCACGACTTTCCGCATGATGCGGACGGTGTGCGGGACCATCTGCCCGTACGACAGCGGGAACGCGATCCGCAGGTGCGCGACGAGGTCCTGCTCCTGGTCGCCCAGGTAGTAGGCGAGCCGGACGTTCATCTCCTCGTCGAAGCCGGCCGGCTTCCACTTCGCCGCGCGAGCCAGGAACTCTTTCAGCTCGACATCGTGCTTCCCGCGCATCGCCTGGGCGAGCAGCTCGGAGACGCGGCGGAGCGGGTTCAGCATCGGTGGCACCTCTCAGCGGATCCGCACGTACCGCGGGCCGGACAGACCGCGCTGCTCGACGAGGTTGATCACCAGGTAGCGCACGCAGTCACATGCATGATCCGTCGTGCCGTCTTTGATCGGAACATCCGAGACCGGCCGGCCCTGCCTCGCCTCGGGATACGCGTACGACTCCATCGATCGCACGATGCCGCGCGGGCCCCACTCGTCCTCGGCGAGGTCCTTCGCGACGAAGAGCCGGGTCTCGTCGAGCGTGTTGAGCAGCATCCCGTCGACCAGGTCGACGCCGTTCGGGATGTGCGTGAGCTCGTCGTCCGTCGTGAAGTTGACGGGGCGGAGCCCGTGGTTCTCGAGCACGTGGACGTCGGAGATCCCGGCCGACGTCGTCGCGTTGCCGGCCGGGTCGCAGAACCACTGCGCGACCTTGATCTTCTTCTGCTCGAGGTCCTCGCGGACGTGGTCGGCGAGCTGCGCCGTCGAGACCTGCGAGAGGTGGTACTGGCGGAAGCACACCCACGAGTTGTCCAGCGCCCTCTTCCCGTTCGAGAGCTTCCAGCCGAAGGGGATCTCCTGCCACAGCGTGACGGCCGGGCGCCGGCGGCCGAAGTCGATCACGCCCACCGTCTGGAAGCGCGCCTCGTACTTCCACGCGATCCCGTGCACCGTGTCCATGTCGAACGTCGGGTAGACCGCGTTCTCCGAGGAGCCCCACTGCCCCTCGATCAGGCTCTTCGCGAGCCTCTTCGAGTAGGTGCGCTCGAGCGAGGCGATGTACCCGGGCGCGAGGTGCGGCGCGTTCTCCCGCGTCGACATGTGGAACGCGCGCCGGCTGCCCTCGGCCTTCTTCCCCGCGAACTCGTCGTGGAGCCAACCCCAGCTCGGCGTCGTCGTCAGGACGCCCTGCAGCCGCTTCGCGGCGGAGAAACGGAGGCGGCCGACGATGATCTGCCAGGCCTCCTTCGAGTAGAGGCGCGCCTCGTCGCCCCAGATCCACGAGAGGTTCGCGCCCTCGAGTGAGCCCGGGTTGCCGGCCGAGCCGAGGAAGACCCTCGACCCGTTCACGAGCAAGATGTTCGGCGCCTTCGCGCCTCGCCGGTCTTCTGCGACGAGCTGCCCCGGGCACGCGCCTACCCAAGGCCTGTCCTTATCCACGAACGCGGGCAGCGTCACGCGGTAGAGCAGGCCCCACGTCGGGGCGACGATCATCCCGTCCTGGCCCGCGTTCGCGGCCGCGAGGTCGAGGGCGATCTCGGCCCCGGTCGACGTCTTCCCCGAGCCGTACCCGCCAAGGAGCGCCACCCATTCGTCGCGCGCGTCCATTGCGCGCTGCTGGCTCGGCGTCGGGACGCGGTCGCTCGCCCTGACGATGACCCGGGCCATCCGCTACGCCTCCTTCTGCGGCGGCGCCGGCTGGGCGGGCATGGCGGTGAGCGCCGCGGGCGGCGGCACGTCGGGGTTGCGGTTCCGCTCGATGACGATGTCGACCGCGCCCGCGCCGGCGAGGTCGTCGGTGGGCATGTAGCCCGTGCCCTCGATGCGGTGGAGGAGCTCCTCGACGCGGAGCATGGCGCGGAAGTGCGGGCCGCCCTTCTGCACGTCCGCCCTGGTGTAGAGCCTCATCAACCGCCGGATCTGCCGCTCACGCGCGGCGGGCCGGTCGCGGTGTCGCTCCGCCTTCCACCGCTCGTAGACCTTGGCGATGTACTCCGCGGCCTGCGAGGGCGAGATGCCCCAGCGCTTGCCGCACGTCCGCTGGATCGAGCTCGACGGCTCACCCGACGCGATCCACTTCTCGACCTGGTCAAGCCGCTGCTCGAGCTTCACGCCGCGGGTCTTCGGCCTCTTGGCCCCGCCCTTGTTGCCGCCTGCCACGATGCGCGCCTCTCCCGCACCGCGGCGCGCCGCCCAGGGCGCGGCCTACCGCGGAGCCTCCGGGGCCCGCGAGACGGCGCAGCGTGATGAGGGAGCCCCGAGGGCCGGAACGAGGAGCGGCCCGCCAACCCCAGGGAGCAGGTCAGCGGGCCGCGAGGAGGACGACGACCAGCGTGCCGGCTTCTTCGCACGAGCCGGTGCGCGGTGGCAACCGCATTGAGTTCGATTGTCGCCGAAACCTTCTGGAAACAACCGTGCATTGCCCTGCGCAATGCAGGTAGGGAATGATGCGCTACGGCGCGCGGATCCGGTCTCGGCCGGTCTCGCCGCTCAGGAAGATCCTCGATCCGTTCGCGAGCGGGAAGACCCGTGCCGGCGCGCGCGGGACGGGCGGCAGCAGGTCCACGAGCTCGAACGAACGGCGTCGCTCGAGGGAGACGCGGATCGCCTCGACGGTGAGCGCGAGCGCATTGTCGGGCTCGGCGACGAGCAGGCAGGGCGGTCGGCCGGCGTGCAGGAAGAGGAGCTCCACGACCTCGCCTCGCGGGCGGCGCGCCAGCACGGAGGAGGGCTCACCGCAGACGCGGCAGCAGAAAGGCGTGCTCACGTCGCGGACCTCTTGCTCTCCGACGAGAAGAGCTGGAACTGCTGCTGGGTCTGCTCGCGCATCCGCTCGATGTACGCGAGCACGGAGCTCTCCGGGATCCGCCACCCCTGGTCTCGATACGCGCCCGCGAACGTCCCGTCCCGACACCTCTGGAGGACCCAGTCCCTGTGATGGGCGAGCCGCCGCGCGACGGTGCGCGCGCTCAGCATCTGCGGGACCGCGATCGGTGCGCTGCTCATTCGAGGAAGCCTCCTTCGGCGAGCCGCTCCCGGATGACCCGGTGCGCTCGCGACATGCGCCGCTTCATCTGGTCCAGCGAGTACCGACCGCCGGCCCCTTCCTGGATCCACGCGTACGCGCGGCCGCGGCCGTGGTGCTCGAACAGCCAGCGGGCCACGAGCTCGCCGGCGCCGGCGTCGCGCGCCTCTGCGTCCTGGGCCGCGAGCTTCATCGCCCACGCGATCGCCGCGAACGCCCTGCGCTTCGGATCGTCGGCGCCGCGGTTCGGCGTCCCGTCGCCGCCCTCGAGGCCGCGCGCGAGCGGCAGCGCTTTCGGGCTCGCCCACGCCTCACGCGTCTGGAAGTACCAGGCGAGCGCGTGGCTCTCGTGGCGGAAGATGCGGACGCCGCTCGCGCGCCGCTTCATCCTCTCGAGCACGGCGGCGAGCAGCTCCTCCGCGTCGGCCTTCCGCTCCACCTCGAGCTCGCACCATCCCGCGTGCGGGGTCTCGCCGCACGTGCAGGGCTTCGGGAGCGTCATGGTGCGGGGAGCGCCTCCCCGCGCTCGAGGGCCCCGTGGATCCGGATGGCGAGCTCCACCGCCCTGCACACCCGGGCGTCCGTCGGGACGTCGCCGAGGAAGAACCGCGCGAACGCGGCCGCGATGCCGCTCTCCTCGAGCCGCCAGAGCGCGCGGTCGATGGGCAGGTAGAGCACCACCCCGTCCCCGGCCGCGTAGGCGGCGGCGTGCCCCTCCTCGATGGAGACCACCGGGCGGCGCCAGGCGGCCCAGGCCGCGACGTCGAGGCGGGTCCAGAGCTCGAACCGCTCGCCGGCGAGCGCGAGCGCCCAGAGGCCGTCCTCGATGCGGACGACGAGCCCGGGCGGCACTGGGCGGTCGGAGTAGACCCGGAGCTCGTAGGTGCTCGAGACGGCGGCGGGGGGCGGCTCCGGCGGGGTCAACGCGGCGCGCGCGCGGGTGCCCGCGACGGCGAGGGCGCCCAGGACGAGCGCCAGGAGAACGGCAACCACGGGTGCTCCCGGCCCGGAGCGGCGCGCGCGCGGCCCCTCACGGCGCGCCCGACCAGAACCGAGTCGGGCCGGATGCTATCACCAGGAACCGGCCGGAACCGAATGGAAGTCCTCAGAGACCGACGCTGACGACGTACCGGGCAAGCCCGGCGGCGAGCTCCGGGGCGTCCGCAGAGAGCGCCTCGGCTTCCCGCATAGCGCAGTCGCGCTGGCCGGTCGCGACGTAGGCGACGCCCAGGTTAAACCGGCCCTCGGGTAGAAGCGCGCTCGCGCGGAGCACCGCGATGGTCTCGTGGAACCGGCCGAGCTGGTTGAGCGCGCCGCCCAGGTCGCCGCGGGCCGCCGCGTGCATCGGGTCCGCCATGAGCGCTCGGGAGAAGTGCCCGACGGCCTCTTCATGACGGCTCGAGCGGAAGCACCACCGCCCGAGCTCGTTGTGCGCCCCCGCGTGCCCGGGCGCCAGCCCGACCGCCTCGAGGAGGTACGCCTCGCCCCGGCCGTCGCCGGCGTCGAGCAGCCCCTTGCCGAGCCCGAAGCAGATCGAGGGGTCCGCGCCCTGCGTCTCGCGCGCTCGCGCGAACAGCGTGACCGTGTCGCGCCACGTCTCGACCTGGAGCGTCGTGAGGACGGCGCACGCGGCGACGGCGGCCGCGCCGACGACGAGCTGCAGGCGCGCGGGAACCCGGCGCGCGAGCTCGGCGCCGCCCCAGACCACCGCGACGAGGAGCCCCAGGACGGCGACGTAGGCGTGCCGGTCCGCCACGGCCGCCCACTGGCCGGCCTGCGTGATCCCGAGCGTCGGGACGAGGGCCGCGAGGAACCACATCCACCCGGCCAGCGCGTAGGGCGCCCGCGCGCGTAAGCGGACGACCGCGACCGTCACGCCGGCGAGCCCTACAGCCGCGGCGATGGGCAACCAGAGGGGCAGGGCGAGGGGGTACGGGTAGAAGACGGCAAGCTCGAGCGGCCACGCGACGTGCAGGATCTGCCGCCAGGGCACGAGCGCGGCGTTGCCGAGCCGCAGCGCAAGGGCCGGCAGCTCGCCTCGCGGCAGCCCGCGCAGCGCCGCCATGATGACCGCGGCCACCCCGACGCTGAGCAGCGCGACCGGGATCTTCTCGAGGAGGAGCGCCCACGTCCACCGGCGCTGCAGCGGCCACACGTCGAGCGCGAGCAGCAACGCGGGGAGGGGGAGAAGGATCGGCTTCGCCGCGAGGGACACCGCGGCCGCGGCGAGCATGGCCGCGTACGCCCAGCGCGAGCGGGTCCGCGCGAACCGCAGGTACAGCCCGACCGCGAGCAACCCGAAGAACGCCGCGAGCACGTTCTTTCGCTCCACCGCCCAGGCGACCGACTCGACGTTGAGCGGATGGACGGCGAAGAGGAGCGCCACGAGCGCCGAGCGGCCGCGCGCGCCCGTCGCCGCCCGGAGCCCGAGGAACACGAGGAGCGCCGACGCGACGTGCCACGCCAGGTTCTCGAGGTGGAACGCCACCGGGTCGAAGCCGAAGACCGCGTGCGTGACGGCGAGCGAGACGACGGTGATGGGCTGCCAGTAGACGCCGTCGCGCGAGAGCTCGAGCGCGCCCTCGAGCGTGCTGAGGCCGAGCGGCGCGCCGACGACGGCGTCCGCGACGACGTGCGCCTGGTCGTCGAAGTCGACGAACGCGTTGTGGCGCAGGGGAGCATAGGCCCCGAGCGCGAGCCCGGCGATGAGCAGGTAGATCCAGAGGTCCCTATGCATCCGGTTCAGCGCCGCGCCGGCAGGGAGTAGAAGGCCTCGCGCCCGCGCTCCTCGCGCTCGAGCGGGAGACCCGCGTCGGCGATGGCGCCGAGGATCCGCTGCGCGGTGCGGAGCGAGACCCCGAGATCGTCTGCGAGCTCGCCGCGACGGCGGGGCGCCTCTCCGAGCAGCCGGATCGCAACGAGCCCCTGGCGGAGGATGTCGCCGCGCGGGCGCGGGCCGGGAGGCGTCGCGCGCGCGGGCGTGGTGCGGCGAGGCACCTACTCCTCCTCGTCGGCCAGCGTCACACCGGAGCGCGAGACGGAGAGGAGCCGTGAGGGCGCGCCGCCGATGGAGCCGATCATCTCGGCCGCGGCGGCGGAGCAGGGGACTGTCGCGAGGCCCTGGCGCTCGTCCGCGGGGACGCCGGCGCGCTCGAACTCGCGGGCGGCGTCGGCTTCCGCCTCGGCCGGCGTGGTGCCGATGCCGTAGACGGTGGCGGTCTCGAGCTGGACGGCGGCGTAATGGGTCGTGGTCGTCATGGCGGCGGTCATCGATTCGCTCCTGGCTGGCGTCCGGCTCCAATGCCGTCCGTCGATGGAGAGAAAATAGGACGACCACGGACCCGGGTCAAGTACGGGCCCGTGTGTCTGATGGGGCTGCGCGGGCGAGCGCGTGCCCTGCGCCTGCCCTGCAGCCGGGTCCCTCGGACATCCCAGCGGGCCACCGGTGCACGCCGCGCGGTTGCTCAGGTGCCGTGCTTTCGCAGGGATGCGCTGGGGGGCGACCGCTGCACACCCCGGGCACCGAGTTCACACGGCTGGGGTCGCAGGTTCGAAACCTGCAGCGCCCACTCGGAAGGGCCGGACGTCTCAGGGGTTTTCTGAGGCTCCGGCCCTTCCGCTTTCCCGACCCCCATCACCTGCCCTACGCCTGCCCCACGACGGCGGCGCCCGCCCTCGGTCGGCTGCACCAGCTCGAGCGCGTCGCGCAGGTCCTCGACGACCATGTGGCCGTAGAGGTCGACGGTGGTCGAGACCTGAGCGTGCCGGAGGATCCGCTGGACGTGCTGCGGCGGGACGCCCTTGCGCAGGAGGATCGTCGCCGTCGAGTGCCGCAGGTCGTGGAACCGCATCGGCCGGGGCAGCGCGCGCGCCCAGAGCCGCATCCCGCACGTCGAGCAGATCGAGTCCGCCGCGGGCTTCGCCGAGCTCCACGCGGTGTGCCCCGGGCGGCCCGCCCCCTTGCAGCGACGACAGACGAGCTCGTACCCGACCACCATGCCGGCCCGCGCGAGCGCCCGCCGAAGGACCTTCTGCGGGTCCGCCTCCTTCGTCCGCATCTGGCCCTTGCGTCCGGGGAAGACGAGCTCGCCGGGCGCGTGCTCGAGCGCCCACGCGAAGTAGGGCACCAGGTCCTGCGGGATGGGGAGGATCGCGTCGTGCCGCGCCTTCGTGAGGTCGACGTTGAACGACCACCGTACGCGCACCAGGCGCGACTCGAGGTCGACGTCCGCCTTGCGCAGCCCGAGGATCTCGCCCTTGCGGAGAGCGAGGAAGGCGGCTGTCGCGTGCTCGCCGCGCCACGCGCGCGGGACGAACGGGAGCAGCCGCTCCACCTCCTCGGCCGAGAGGACCTCGTAGGTGCGCTTCGGCACGCGCCGCGGCTCGACGAGCTCCACCGGGTTCGGGCCGATCCAGATCTTCGCCTGCGTCGCGCGGTGGATGACGGTCGAGAGGACGCTGCGGACCTTGTTCACCGACGCCGGCGACGCGCCCTCCTTGCGCTCGAGCTCGTAGAGGCGGGCGTCGATCGCGGCCGAGTCGACGTGCGCGAGGCGCAGCTCGCCGAGCTTCGTCCGGAGCACGTGCTTCCCGAGGCGCTTGGTCTCGTCGTAGCGGGTCGCCGGCGGGCAGCGGTTGTCGAGCCACCAGGTGCAGAGCTCGCCGAACGTCATGGAGGCGTCGGCGGGGAGCGGCTCGAGGCCCAGGCGCTGGCGTTCGACCTTCCGCTCGAGCTCGCGGCAGAGGCGGTCGGCCTCGCGCTTCGTCGTCGCGGTGCTGGCGGTCTCCTGCCACGCGCCGAGGGCGTCCTTCCAGCGGACCGACCAGGTCTTGCCGCGGAGCCGCGCGTAGGCCATGAGGAGCGGAGCCTTCCTTCACCCGGAAGCAAACGTCAAGGCTTGACGGAGACGAGGACGCGCCCGGGCTTCCGCTTCAGCTTCTCCTTCAGCGCGCGGATGTCGGCGGGGTCGTAGCGGCGCATGCCGAAGAGGTCGACCGTCGGGATGAGGCCGGCGCTCGTCTTCGTGTAGACCCAACGCCGCGAGGCCTTCAGGTAGCGGGCCACGTCGGCCGCGGTCCAGAGCTCCTCGTCGGGCGAGGGCGCCATCACGTTGGTCGAGTCGTTCATACGGCGCTCTCCTCCATCCGCCGGAACGACGCGGCGCGCTCGTCGCCCGGCTTCGCGCGGCAGCGTTTGCACCAGGGGCAGTTGCGGATCTGGCCGTTGCCCATGCGCCGCAGGCCGAACTGCGCGAGCGGCGCCGACCTCCCGCACGCCGGGCAGGTCAGCGTGATGAAGACCTCGCGCCCCTCGGTGTCGAAGACGCGGGCCGGCCGGGGCGCGCGCGGCCGGCGCTCCTTCGGGAAGAGGGCGAGGTCCGTCACGCGGACGCTTCCTTTCGGACGCCGACCAGGGCGGCGAGATGCTCGAGCCGCGCGAGCGCCTCGGCGTCCGGCTGGCCCGGCGCGAGGACCTGGCGGACGGCGCGCTCGAGCGAGTGGAGCCGCTCGACGATGGTCGGAGCCATCGGCCCGCCCGCGCGCTCCGCCTTCAGGTTGGCGACGAGCTCCTCGAGGGCCTCGATCATCGAGTCGCGCTCGGCGGTCGACAGGTACGCGATGCCGCCGCGCTCGCCGTACCCGAAGACGAGCAGGGTCATGCCGGTTCCGGGCGGGAGGTGCTCGGCGAGGAGCGGCTTCAGCGCGCCGGCGACGCGCTGGGCGGCGGCCTCGAGCGCGGGGTGGTCGCTGCGGGTTGTCACCTCCGAGCCTCCCGCGTCCACGCGCGGTACTCCGCGAGCACGCCCAGGACGTAGCCGCGCTCGAACGGCGTGAGCGGCGCCAGGGCGGCGTCGGTGGTCTTCGGCGGCGGGGAGTACTCGGCGACCTTCTCGAGAGCGGAGAGGACGCGCCGGGGGTCGCACTGCTCCGGCATCGGGTCCTTCGTGACGAAGCCCGGTGTGGCGGAACCGCTCCGCCGAGGGCGCCGCGGTAGGCGCGAGGTCGTCGTACATGTGAATGCGGCCGGTCGAGTCCATGGTGGTGCCCTTTCCTCAGTGCTTCGTGGTGTCGCGGCGGATCGGGATGACCGTGGCGACGCTCTCGAGGACGCGGCGGAGGTCCTCGGGCGAGTGGAGCGTGGCGATGTGGAGCGCGCGCGGCGAGAGGACCGCGGACGCGAGCGGCGCGGGGAGGAGCGCTCGCACGCGCATCTCGAGCGTGTGGCGGGCGGTCATCGCCTCCGCGGCCTTCTGCGCGAGCTCGGCGCCGTGTACGCGTTCGCGGGCGAGCAGCTCCTCCGCGTCGGCGAGGCGGCGCCAGAGGACGGCGGCGGTCCAGATCGCGGAGAGGAGGAGGCAGGCGGCGAGCCAGCCGACGATCCAGAGCATCACGGGGACGCCTCACGGGTCGGCGCGCGGGCCGTGTCCGGTCCGACCATGTCGGCCGGCGCTGGCGCGGGCGTGCAGATCGCCTCCGTGTGCAGCACGCCGTCCTGCCAGCACCAGCAGCCCGGGTTCATCTTCGCCAGCAGGCCGCAGCGGCAACGGGGCGCGTCCTGGTGGTCCCTCGCGTCCGAGGGGGCGTGGTCGGCGCAGGCGTCCTCCTCGTAGCGACAGGCGCAGCATCGACCGTCGGCGCCCACGAAGTCCCCGGGCTCCCCCGGCCTCGCGTCCGAGGGGGCGGCGAGGGCGCGGCGCAGGGCCTTGTGCTCGGGGCTCTCCCGCTGCTCGCGCGGCAGGAGGCGCTGCCCCGGGGACGACGGCGCGTTGTCGAGCGCGTCCTGTAGCCGGTCGAGCTTCGTGAGCATCGCCCGCGCGGACTCCTCGATCGCCCTCGCCCTCTCGTCCCCCGTCCCCGTCGCGGGAGCGGCGCGCTGGTAGCGGTTGCCGTGGCTCCACGCCTCCACCAGCCACCGGCGCACCGCCGGGTCGGCCTTCATGTCGAGGCCGAGTTCTTCCATGAGGGCGTCCGCGAACGCATAGACGGCCTCTCTCGGCTGCTTTTCGGGCGTCGCGGGGGCCGCTCCCGCGAGGCGGCGCACCGCGGAGAGGAGGGCGGCGCGGGCGGTCTTCCTTTCCTGCCACGTTCCGCGCCCTGAGTGCGTCACACACCGTTCTAGCCGCAGTAGCTCGTCGATCAGCTCCTCCACCTCCGCGAGGTCGGGCGGGGGAGCGGCCCGGGAGGCGCGGACGGCTGTGACGACCTCTCCCGCGCAGGCGAGGATGTCGGCCCCACGGTCCTCGCTGGGCAGTCGCGCACGGGTGAAGGCGTTCTCCAAGTGGGCCAGCGCGTCGTTGAGTCGGGTCGTCATCGGGTCGGCTCCTTCTCCGAGGTCATCGTGTCAGCCACGCGCGGGGGTGCGAACGGTGTCGAGCCATCGCCGGATCTGGAAATTGAAGAAGCGGTGCGCCTTCTCGTGGGCTTCGCGCTCCTCGGCAGTCAGGATGGTGCTTCCGCCACCCCCGTCGCCGTGTTCAGGGGCCCGATCCACGAATGCCAGCAGCCGATCGAAATCGTCGTCTTGCAGCAGGTAGACCTTCACATCTCCTCCTTCGTTGCGTTGGCGGCCGTCTCGCTCTCCGGCGCGGGGGCGCGGGCGAGCGCTGAGACGAAACTCTGGCACTCGCACCCCAGGTAACCGCACGTCGAGCCCCCGGCCTCCCCGTGACGGTGCATGGCATGGCCGCAGCAGCACGGGTGCCGGACGCCTCTCACCCAGGCCGTGATCCCGGGGCCGTTCGCTCCGCTGAGTGTCGCCAGTTCCTCTTCGGTCGGAATCTCGCTCACGACTTCGCTCCCGTCTCGCTCTCGGGCGCGGACGAGGGGGCAGGGGAGGGAGAGCGGCGGTCGGACTTCGCGCAGAACGCCGGGGTACACCGCTGGTAGTGGCCAGGGCGCAGCGACCACCCGGCGAAGCCACACACCGGGCACAGCCACGTGTGCGTCCCGTCCTCGGGTCGCGTCTCGGGGGCGGGGGCGGGCGGGACGACCTCGACCCGAGAGAGCAGCAGCGCCGCGGTGTTCTCGAAGGCCCGCTGGAGAACGGCCGGATCGAGCGTGAGCGGGCGGACAGAACCGGACCGCGCCATCCCGGCCATGGTGCAGTCGGTGATGAAGTCGAGCACGTCGATCAGGTTCACGTCGGCGGGGATGCCGTCCGCTTCGGTGAGGTGGTGGCGGTTCACCTTCCGGTGGTTGTCCCACCAGCCGGTCTGCTTGAAGCCCGTTCGGAAGTCCGCGTGGAAGGCGTCGATCGCGGTGACCTTGTCGTGGTCGTGGCGAAGCCCCGCCTCGCCCAACATCTCGGCGAAGAAGGCGAGGCCCGCGCGGATGTCGCGGATGTGCTGCTCGCTGCTGGCGAGGAGCGTCTCCCTGGTCACCTTCGACCAGTCGCAGGTGCGGGTGTCGGCGGTGGGGCTCGGGTGGATCTTGATCATCGGTCGTTCTCCTTGGGGTCGGGGCGCGGGGACGCGAGGGCGGCGCGGCGCTTGCGGGCGAGGGCCGGCTCAAGGCACTCCGTCGGCGAGTGGTACTCAAGCCTCGGGTCGGGCGTCCCCCCGTTCAGCCACGCGCAGGGGCACGGGTCATACGCGCGACCGATGAACGTCGTCCCCGACTCACGGGCCGCCTTGTCGATGCTGGCTTGGGAGGCATCGAGCATCTCGCGCACCTCGGCCGCCGCCGCCCGGAGCGCCTCCTCTCGCGGCGCGACGGGGGACGGGGAGGGCGCGGCGCTCGCGGCCAGGGCGCGGTCGCGTTCGGTGAATGCGTCGTCACAGAGAACGTCGGCCTCGGCGTCTGCCTGCCGCGCTCGCTCCTCCGCGGCCCGCCGCTGCTCGACGAGCTCGGTGTTCCTGCCCTGGAGGTCGTCCCGCTGCCAGCGCAGGTGCGCGACCTCCTGCTCCGCCGCGAGCCGCGCCTCCCGCTCCTCGCGGGCTGCCTTCTCGGCGACGGCGAGGCGGTCCCCGGACGCCGACACGCGGACCGCCTCCTCGCGCTGCAGCTCGCGGTAGCGCGCCAGCCCGGCGTTGATCGCGTTGAGGTTCTCCTCCGGTGCGGGCACCGCGCGCAGCGTCGCCGGCGCGCCCTCGCGCTCGCCCTCGGTTACCTCGATCCGGAGCGTCGCGGCCCGGTGCTCCGACACCACCACGACGAGCGCGTTGCCGCGCAGGTGCCAGCGGAACCCGGCCGCGCGCGCGACGTCGCGCAGGATCGCGTCGAGCGCACGATCCGCCGTCTCGATGTAGACCTCGCGTTCAGCGGCCATGGCGGAGGTCCTCGTCGGTCGGGGTGGTGAGGTTGACGCCGGCGGCGCGCTCCGCCTCATCGAGCTCGTACAGCGCGCAGGTCAGCGCGGTCGTGCCGGCGTGGCACCGCGCTTCGAGGTGCGCGCGCGCCATCTGGGCGACCTTCAGCAGCGCGCCCATCAGACGGCCGTCGCGGTACGCGCGCTCGGCCGGGGAGAGAGGCTCAGCGGGCATCGGGGTTCCCCTTCCGCTCCCGCGGCTCGACGAGCTTCCAGACGGCCTCGCAGAGGGCGCAGGAGCACGGCCGGGTGAGGTGGTGCCCGTCCGCCTGGAGGTACGCCACGCGCGAGACCTCGAGCAGCCGCCGGAGCTCCTCGGCGGCGATCCGGAGCACCTGGGCATCGCCGGCCTGGGTCTGCGCCGGTCGCGCGCGGTTCTTCGCGCGGAGGTCGGCGACCAGCGCGACGAGCACGGGCGCGAACCGCTGCGCGCGCTTGAGCTGGTCGATCACGTTGCGCCTCGTCGGCCCGGCGAGCGTGATGGTCCGCTTCCGCTTCGGGGCGGCCTTCCCCTCGGCCATGATCGTGTCGATCGATCTCACCAGTTGCCTCCCATCGTTTCCGCCTCGCCGAACGTGCACGGGCCGCAGAGCCCGGTGATCGGCATCACGGGCGTCGCGCCGCACGTGATGCACTTCATCGACCAGTTGGGCTCGACGTCGGCCGAGCATGTCGGGTGGTCCTTCGCCGCCGGCCGCGCGAGCTCGCGCGCGACGTCCTCCCGCGTCGGCGAGCGCACCGTCTTACCCACGGGTCACCTCCGGAAACTGCTGCATGCGCAGGTCGGCCGGCCACTCCGCCGGTTCGCCGCCCTTCGGATCGGTCTGCGCGAGCACCTCGAGGCCCGCGGGCGTACGGCCGCGCTTCCCCACGCTGGCGCTGAGGAGCGGCGTGGGGCGCGCCGCGCGCCAGGCTGCCTCGGTCATCACCGGCACTGCGCCGAGCTGCTTCACGAACACCGCTACGTCGGCGTGGCAGCACTGGTCGACGAGCTCGCGGATCCACGCGACGTCGCACGGCCGCGCTCGGTCCCCGCTCTCGCCGCCGACGATCACCCAGTGGAGGAGTCCGATCCGCGCCCGACCGCGCGCGCCGAGATCCGCGATGAGCCAGGGTGAGAGGTCCACCGGCCCGAGCAGCGGCTCGGCCGAGACGAACCGAGCTGTCGCCGGGGCCTCGATGAGGGGCGGGAGACGCTTGAACGCGGCCTCCTGGTTTTCCACGCTCACGCCGAGCCACACGTTCGGCCAGCCCGCGCCCCAGTCCGCCGGCAGCGCGGCCGCGATCCGCTCCGGGCGCTTCGTGAGGATCTGGTACGTGAGGTGCGGCGTCCGCCGGATGATGTCCCACGCGTCCGCGCGCCAGGCGTCGGCCTCCTCGATGAAGAAGTCCGACCAGGAGCACGTGAAGACGCGCGCGGGCTCGGCCCACTTCTTCGACAGAGGCGCGTTGAAGGTCGGCGGCTTCGAGCGGACCACCTCGTTCGGTCGCTGCCCGTAGCGGATCTTCTCTGAGTACATGTAGCAATTGGCGCAGCCGGCGGAGACCTTGTGGCAGCCCTGCCACGGGTTCCAGCTATGGTCACACCAAGAGATTGCGGTCTTCTCACCCATGGAGCTTCGCCTCGCCGTACTTCGCCGTGAGGGTCGCGACCGCGCACGCCGCGTCGAACTTCTTCGCGATCAGAAGCGGGCATAGCGCACGGCAGAGAGCGAAGACGTCCCTCGCCCCGGAGACTCGCCACGCCCAGCACGGACGGCGACCCCGTTTGTCGTGGGCCGCCGCGTGCCCGCCGACGTTACCGATCAGCCACCGGATGATCCCCGCGTCCGTGTTGTAGACCGCGACGAATGGCCGGCCGCGCCGAGCGCGGATGCTCCCCTCGCCGTCTACGAGGCCCGCCAGGTAGCCGAGATCGACGCCGTCCGGGATCCTGACGGAGACGCGCGAGATGTCGTACTCGCGGGTCTCGTTCGCGACGCGCAGTATCCCGGCGAGCTTCGCCTTGGTCTCGAGCGTATGCTTCCGCCCGAACATCGGGTTGAGAGCGCCGCTCCGCATTGTGGAAAGTTTTCGCTTCGTCGCTTCGGTGTGCCTCACGTCCTGTCCGTCCACGCGATGCCCGTCGTCTCGCCCATCGTGCGCCTCAGAGGACCTGGCGGAGGTCGATGATCCGGGAGCCGTTGCGCAGCTCCGTCGGCGGCGCCGTCTCGCGCAGCTCGCGCTCGAAGGCGGACGCGTCGGCGGTGAGCGGCACCGCGAGGCCCGTGACAAAGACGTGCACCTCAATCCCGCCGTCGGTCGTGCCCTTCCAGAGACGCGCGGGCGCGCCGTTGTAGGTCGTGAGCTTCTCCGTCGGCTCGATGGTGATCCGCATCTCTCTCTCCCGTGTGAAGACGGCCGCGCCCCGGCCCGTTCGCCGCCGCAGGTTCCCGCCCGCGGACCGAGGCGCGACCGAGCTGCTAGGCCGCCTTGGACGCTGCCGGCAGGCGCTTCCGCCCAGGCTTCTGCGGCTTGACCGGGGTCGCGTCGCGGAGGAGCAGCCGCTCCAACCGGATCCCGCTGTAGACCATCCCGATGGCCCTGCAGGCCGCGTTGCCGCGCGAGGGCGTCATCTTGTCGTTCGACAGCAAGCGACGCGTCTCGCGAGCAGCCTCGATCTCCTCGTTGACCTGCGACATGCGGTTCACCACGGTCATGCCCTTCATGCGCCGTTCCTTTCCTCGGCCGCCTTCACGGCCCGCCTGAGCTGCGACACCTCTTCGCGGAGCGGAAAGAGGAACTCCATCCCGCGCCAGTAGCGCGCCCCGTTGACGCGCACGACGTATCCGCTGTGACGCGCGTAGGACTTCCGCGCCTGCTCCCGGAGCTTCTCCGGCTCGCGCTCGCGCGCGGCGTGCTTGCGCCCTAGGACCGCGGCCCGATGCGCCTCGTACTGGTCGCGGTCCTGCGCCCTGAGCTGGTCCACCCGCTCGCTCGACACCGCGCCACGCCGCCGCCGCGAGCGGATCCTCTCCGCGTTCCGCTCGTAGTAGGCGCGGTCCTTCGCGCGGCGCTTGTCGAGGTCCCTCACCCGTCGAGCCCTCTCGACTTCGCCCACCACGCGGTGACGAGGATGTCGCCCTCCGCGCCCTCCTCCGCGTCCGCGTCGAGCGTGCCTCCCGCCATGATCTGCGAGAGAGGCAACCAGTGGTCCACGCCGTCGATCACGACGAGCAGCGCCTTCCCGGCGACGCGCTTCACGAGCTCGACCTCGAGCGCGACGGTCAGGTCCGCTGCCTTCACATCGCTCTCCCCAGGCACGCCGCCGCCATCGCGTCGTGCCACGTCTTCGCGCCGATCCCCCGGAACCCCGTGAACCGGACGCCGTCGTGCTGCAGCTCGTCGATCCGCCCGTCAGAGTCGCGGTAGAGGACGCGGTGCCCCGCGGCGCCGCCCTCCACCGCGGTCGAGTAGCGGGCGCGCCGCCCAGCGCTCACGGCCGGTCCTCGCCGCGGTGCTTCCGCGCGGGAGGGAGCGCCTTCTGCCCCGGGCGCGGCGTCACGTCGATCGCCTCGTCCCCGGCCTTCCCCTTCGCCTTGCCCTTGCGGCGGAGCTCCTCCTTCGCGGCCGCGACCTCGCCCGGCGGGACTCCGACGCCGTTGTCCGCCATCGCGATCGAGAGCCCCGGGCCCCGCGCTCGGGGGCGCCCGGCGTGGTCCGGCTCGTCGAAGGGCAACTCGTCCTCCTCGTGCTCGCGCCCGGCGAGCAGGTCGCGGTTGCGCTTCACCTCCGCCTTCGCGTCCTTGATCTCCTCGCGCTTGTCCTTGCCAAGCTCCTTCAGCTCGAGCTCGAGCCTCTCCTGCTTGTCGAGCGCCTTCAGCAGCGCCGCCTCGTGCTTTTCCTTCATGGCTCCGGTGGGCTTCACGACTTGTCGTCCTCCTTCGCGGGCGCGTCGGCGCCCGGGTCCTGGGTGGTGATGGGGGTGGGGGAGGCGAGGGGGATGAACGGGCACTCGGCCTGGATCGCGACGACCGGGTGGCCGCGCCCGAAGACGCTGAGCCAGATCGGCGCGCCGCCGGCGATGGCCACGCGCTCCTCCTCGGTCGGCTGCCAGCACGAGATCAGGACCGACCCGCTGTCGTGGACGGGGAGCCCGCCGACCTCTTCCTCGGTCATGCCATCGGGCGCCACGAACAGGCGGTTCGCCTGCGGGAAGGGGACGGGGTTCACGGCTGGTCCCTCCTGCGTTCCGGGTTCGTGACGAGTTCCTCCACGAGCCGCCGGCCGCCCTCGCCTGCGGGCCGGGTCAGCTTGCGCGTCGTCGTGCGGGCCTCAGCGATCCGCTCGTTGTGGAAGAGCGGCTGCAGTCCGGCGCGGCGGTCGCGCCCCGAGGGCGAGCGGCAGTCCTGCCCCGGGAAGGCATGGCAGCTCGGGCACTCGATCTGCCCGGTCCGGCCGAACGCGCCGGCCTCCATCGCGTTGCGGCGCGCGAGATCCTTGCGCCGGGCGTGGGTGCCTGCGACG
>Ga0184637_10000106_pt1 | contig 55707 bp, 52 predicted proteins | sample PLM3_127_b2_FD_133143 | JGI IMG/M metagenome (GOLD analysis project Ga0184637, IMG submission 133143) | Groundwater sediment microbial communities from an aquifer in East River, Colorado, USA - PLM3_127_b2 | ecosystem: Environmental > Terrestrial > Soil > Riparian zone | place: USA: East River...
CGACCTCGACCCCGACCTCGACCCCGACCGCGACCCCGACCCCGACCCCGACCTCGACCCCGACCCCGACCCCGACCTCGACCGCGGCCCTGACGCGACCCCGCCCGCGGCCCTCCTTCCGGCCGCGAATGCGCGCCACGCCGAGGTGCCGCGCGGCATCGCCGTGCGCCGCGGCGTCGAGAGAGCGTCGAGACGGTGGCCGGGGCGCTCGGCCGGAGGCACAGAGCCAGGCCGACCCGGATCACCTCCCCGACCCCCTCGACCTCACATTCGCGCGAGCGCCGCGAGCAGCACGGGGGCGATGACGAGCGCGGGCAGCATCGCCCCGACCCTGACCCGCCGCTCCTCGAGGCCCACCCCGGAGAGGATCAGGTTCAGGCCGATCCCCGCCACGAGGAGCCCGCCGGCGCCGCTCACCACGAGCACGCTCGGGTCGGTCGCGGGATCCGGGAGCGCCCGCGCGAGCGCCGCCGCGGCCACGCTCATCCCGCCTTGGAGCAGGGCGATGGGCGCCGCGGCGAGCCCCACGCCGATCCCGTAGACGCCGGCGAGGGCCACCGCCGCGATGCCGTCGAGCGTCGCCTTGAGGACGAGGGTGCGTGGATCGAGGGCCACCCCGTTCTGGATCGACCCGACGATCGCCATGGGCCCCACGCAGAACAGGAGCGACGCCGTGACGAAGCCCTCGGTGAACCGCCCGCCCCCGCCCAGCCGCGCGCGCGCCGCGTCCCCGAGCGCCGCGAGCCGCTCCTCGATCCTGAGCGCCTCCCCGGCGAGGGCGCCCGCCCCGAGCGCCACCACCGCGACGAGGATCCCGGGAATCGCCCCCGCACGCACGTCGTCGAGCGCCCGCGCCATCCCGAGCCCCACGAACAGCGTCACGAGCCCGAGGGCCTGCATGAGCGTGCGCGAGAGCCGCTCCGGCAGGCGCGACCCCGCCCCGACGCCCACGGCCGTGCCGAGGGTGATGGTCGCGACGTTGAGCCAGGTGCCGGAGGTCCGCTGGAAGAGATCGAGCATCGCGCGTCCTTACCTCGCCCCCGGCATCGCGGTCGAGCCCGGCGCCGGATGAGGCCGCCTCAGGACGACGAGCGCGCCCAGCCCGGCGACGAGCCCCCAGAACGCCGATCCGATCCCGAAGAGCGCCACGCCCGAGGCCGTGACGAGGAACGTGATGATCGCCGGCTCCCGCTCCGCGTCGTCCCGCACCGCCGCGACGAGCCCGCCGCCGATGGTGTTGAGGAGCGCGAGCCCGGCCACCGCCATCACGAGCTCCCGCGGGAAGGCCGCGAACACGGCGCCCACCGTCGCGCCGAAGATCCCCGTGAGCAGGTAGAAGCCGCCGGCGGCCACGGCGGCCACGTAGCGCCGCGCCGGGTCCTCGTGCGCCTCGCGCCCCATGCAGATGGCCGCGGTGATGGCGGCGAGGTTGAAGGCGTACCCGCCGACCGGCGCGAGGAGGACCGTCGTCGCCCCGGTCCAGGTGATGAGCGGCGACACAGGCGTGTCGTGGTAGCCGGACGCCCGCATCACCGCCACGCCGGGCACGTTCTGAGAGGCCATCGTCACGACGAAGAGCGGGATGGCCACGCCGACGAGGGCGCCCACCGTGAAGGTCGGCGCCGTGAGCACCGGGCGTGCGAGCTCGAGGCGCAGCCCGTCGAGGGCGAGCAGCCCCTGGACCCCGGCGATGCCCGCGCCGAGCAGGAGCACGCCCACGACCGCGAAGCGCGGCCAGAGCCGCCGGCCGACGAGGTAGGCGACGAACATCGCGAGGGCGAGGCCGAGCTGCGTCTTCATCGCCACGAAGGTGTCCAGGCCGAAGCGCAGGAGCACGCCGGCCAGCATGCCGGAGGCGATCGGCTGCGGGATCCGCGACATCCCTCGCTCGAACCAGCCGGTCACCCCGAACAGCAGGAGGAGCGCCCCGGACACGAGGAACGCCCCGATGGCCGCCGACATCGGCAGGCCGACCGCGCTCGTGGCGAGGAGCGCCGCGCCCGGCGTCGACCACGCCGTCACCACCGGCACGCGGTAGTGGAGCGAGAGGCCGATGCAGGTCGCGCCTATCCCGAGCCCGAGCGCCCACATCCAGGAGGCGATCTCGGCGGGCCCGGCGCCACAGGCCTTCGCCGCCTGGAACACGATGACGGCCGAGCTGGTGTAGCCGACGAGGACCGTGACGAACCCGGCCACGGCGGCGGACGCCGAGAGATCGCGGAGGAGGCGCATGGGCCCGGCAATCTAGCGCGGCCGCCCGCTTCCCGGGCGTCCCGCGCACGCTCGCGGGGCTCCGGTGAGCGCGACCGGGACCGGAACCCGCGCTCGGACAGCGCCTAGGCCGCCTGGAGCGCCTTGCGCCACTTCGCGAGGTGGGCCTCGCGCTCGGTCGCCTTCATCTTCGGCTCGAAGCGCTTGCCCACCTTCCACGCCTTCCGGATCTCCTCGCGGTCCTTCCAGACGCCGGTCGCGAGGCCGGCCAGGAACGCCGCGCCGAGCGCGGTCGTCTCGATCATGCGCGGCCGCTCGACGGGGACGTCGAGCAGGTCGGCCTGGAACTGCATGAGGAGGTCGTTCGTCGACGCGCCGCCGTCCACCTTGAACACCGGGAACGGCTTGCCCGCCTCCACCCGCATCGCCTCGGCGAGGTCGAAGATCAGGAGCGCGATCCCCTCGAGCGTGGCGCGCGCGATGTGCGCGGGCGTCGTGCCGCGGTCGAGCCCGCGCAGGAGGCCGCGGGCCTCGGGGCGCCAGTGGGGCGCGCCCAAACCGGCGAGGGCGGGGACGAAGACCACGTCGCCCGAGTCCTTCACCTCCTTCGCGAGCGCCTCCACGTCCGGGGCCCGCTTGATGAGCTTCAGCCCGTCGCGCAGCCACTGCACGGCTGCGCCGGCGATGAAAGACGAGCCCTCGAGCGCGTAGGTCACCTCGTCGCCGATCTGCCAGGCGACGGTGGTGAGCAGCCCGCGCGAGGACGCGATCGGCTCCGGGCCGGTGTTCTGGAGCAGGAACGCCCCGGTGCCGTACGTGCACTTCGCCTCGCCCGGCGCGAAGCAGGCCTGGCCGAAGAGGGCCGCCTGCTGGTCGCCGGCCATGCCCGCGATCGGGATGCCGTCGGGCAGCACCTTCACGCCCCGAGTCGTGCCGTACACCGCCGACGACGGCCGGATCTCCGGCAGCAGGCTGCGCGGAACGCCGAACAGGTCGAGGAGGCCCCGGTCCCAGGCGCGCGTGCGCAGGTCCATGAGCAGGGTGCGGCTCGCGTTGGAGACGTCGGTGACGTGCGCGGCGCCGCCGGTGAGCCGCCACACGAGGAACGTGTCGATGGTCCCGAACGCCGCCTGGCCCGCGTCGGCCTTCTCTCGCGCTCCGCGCACGTGCTCGAGGAGCCACGCGAGCTTGGTCGCCGAGAAGTAGGGGTCGAGCACGAGCCCCGTCTTCTCGCGGATGAGGGGCTCGTGCCCGGCCGCCTTGAGCCGCGCGCACGCGTCGGTGGTGCGCCGGTCCTGCCAGACGATGGCGGGGTGGAGCGGCTTGCCGGTGCGCCGGTCCCACAGCCCGGTGGTCTCGCGCTGGTTGGTGATGCCGATGGCGTCGATCTCGCGCGGCCGCAGCCCCGCCTCGCGCAGGGCCTTCTGGATGCAGACGAGCGTCGAGCCCCAGATGTCGTCGAGGTCGTGCTCCACCCAGCCCGGCTTCGGGAAGAGCTGGCGGAACTCCTGGTTCACCTTCGCCCGCAGCGCGAGCCGCTTGTCGAGCACGAGCACGGTGGTGCCGGTGGTGCCCTGATCGATCGCGAGGACGTGGGAGGCCATGGGTTCACCTCGTCGTGCGGCGCGCCCGGCGGCGCGCGGGAGAGCGGGGGCGCTTGCGGAGCGGCCGCTTGCGCAGCCCCGGCACGGGCAGGGCGTCGAGGAAGTCCACCGTCTCGCGCGCGCAGAGGTCGCGCTCGACGTCCACGCCCACGAGGTGCCAGCTCTCCTCGAGCACGAGGAGCCGCGCCGGGCCGCTGCCGATCCGCCGCGCGAGCCGGCGCGCGCCGCCGAGCGTGACGGTGTGGTCGTGGCGGGCGGCCACCACGAGCGCGGGCGCGACGATCCCCGGGAGCCCGCGGTTCACGTGCTCGGCGAGCGCCTCGAGCTCGGCCACCGCGCCGAGCGGCACGCCGTCGAGGCAGGGGTTCCGCGCGCGCATCTCCGCGTCGCGCACGTCGGAGCCGGCCGTCTTCGGGACGACCACGCGGCCGACCGCGGGGAGGCGCCCGAGCGCCGCCCCGAGGCGGCCGGCGAGCCCGAGCTCGAGCGCGGGCGCGAGCAGGACGAGCCCGTCCACGCGCTCGGGGTGGTCGTGGGCGAGCGCGCAGGCGACGAGCGCGCCCATCGAGCAACCGACGACGAAGGTGCGCCGCGCGCCGGCGAGCCGCTCGAGGTCCCGCTCGGCCTTCTCCACCCACTCCGTCCACGGCACGCCGATCAGCTCGGCGGTGCCGCCCGCGTGCCCCGCCATGAGCGGCGCGAGGACGCGCATGCCCGCGTCCGAGAGGGCGCGCGCGACGACGTGCATCTCGAAGGTGGATCCGGTGAGGCCGTGCAGGAGGAGCGCCGCGTCCGGCCCGCCGGGCAGGTCCAGCTCCCGACCGTGCTCGATCTCGGTGCGCGTGCGAAGTCGGCGGGGCAAGCGAACGAACGGTTACCCCTGGCCGGGCCGTCCCGCAACGCTTCCGGTGCGGGACGCCCCGATGGAGTCCCGCCGTGTTAAGCCCACACCATGTCCGACAAGCCCGCGACGCCGCCGCAGCAGCAGCAGCAGCAGTCCTTCCAGCTCCAGATCGAGATCGACCCCGCCACCGCCAACGGGGTCTTCGTCAACATGGCCTTCGTGAACCACACCGAGACCGAGTTCACGATGGACCTCATCTACGTCCAGCCACAGGCGCCCAAGGGCGTGGTGCGGGCGCGCATCATCACCACGCCCAAGCACATGAAGCGGCTCCTGCACGCCATCCAGGACAACGTGGCGAAGCACGAGGCGCGCTTCGGCCCGCTCGACCTGGGTGACACCCCGCACTTCCCGCAGGGCGGCGCGATCGCGTGAGCTTCCTCTCGATCGCCTCGCCGGCGCTCGGCCGTCGCGTCGAGCTCGCCGCGCCGCCGGCGCGGATCGTCTCGCTCGTGTCGTCCGCGACCGAGACGCTCTTCGCGCTCGGCGCCGGCGACGCGATCGTGGGCGTGACCCCCTTCTGCGCGCGCTACGTGGCGGGGCTCGCCGCGCCGGTGGTCGCCGACTACGTCTCGGCGGACCTCGAGACGGTGCGCGCGGTGCGCCCCGACCTGGTGATCGCGACCGACGGCGTGCAGCTCCCGCTCGCGCGCCGCCTCGCGGAGGCGAGGCTGCCGGTGGTGATCCTGCCCGTGCCGCAGAGCCGCTTCGGGATCCTCGAGAACACGGTCGCGCTCGGCGCGCTCGCCGGCCGGCTCGCGGCGGCGCGCGCGCTCTGCGACGCGCTCGAGCGGGGCTCCGCGGAGCTCGTCGCGACGGCGCCGGCGCGGCGGCCGCGGGGGTACGCCGAGCTCTGGTTCGGTCGCCACCAGCGGCGCCCGGGTGGCCGCGCCTTCGTGCACGACCTCCTCCAGCTCGCCGGGCTGGAGCCGATCCACGGCGACCGGCCGGACGGGTATGCCGTGCCCGACCTCGCGGAGGTGGCGCGGCTCGCGCCGGAGGTGGTGGTGGTGTTCTCCGAGCCGGAGCACCCGATCGACGCGGCGGAGCTCGTGCGCGAGCGCGGGTGGGACCGGGCCTTCGCACCGCGCGTCGTCGCCTCGACGGTCGAGCGCGGGCGAAACCTCATCCACGACGGGCCCTCGTTCCTCGACACCGCGCGGTGGCTGCGCGCCGAGCTCGGCCTCCGGCCCTGAGCGCACGGCCGGGCCGCGGCCGCGGCGGCCGAGCCTGAACCCCTGTTCCGTGCTGCCGCCGCGTGATCTCGCCCGCTTGCGGGTGGCACCCCCGCTGCTCTCTCCCGGCTCGCGCGCAACGACGCGCGCGAAACGCACGGAACGGAGAGAGAGATGAGCGACCTCATGGAGGGCGGCGGCAAGCGGCTCGTCGTCCTGGCGATCACGGAGTACGGCGAGGACCCGGCCACCGGGAAGAAGCGGACCAAGTGGACTCGGATCGGGCGGGCGTTCCCGAACCGCGACGGCAGCACCACCCTGCTGCTCGACGCCTTCCCGATCGGGTCGGCGAAGCTGCAGATCCGCGAGGAGGACCCTCAGCGGTTCATGGGCGACCGCGCAGCGAACGGCTCGGCGCGCCAGGACTTCGAGACGGTGGAGGTGCGGCCGTGATCCACGTCTCGAAGGCGCTCGCGCTGGCCCTCGCCCTCCTCGCCGCCACCCCGGCGCTCGCCGCCAAGAAGGCGCTCGGCCCCGCGGAGCGGATCGACCTCAACCGCGCGAGCGTCGCGGAGCTGATGCGCCTGCCGGGGGTGGGCGAGAAGCGCGCCCAGGCGATCGTCGCGCACCGGGCGAGGTCGCCCTTCCGCCGGGCGGAGGACGTGCTCGCGGTGAAGGGGCTCGGCCCCGCCTGGTTCGGCAAGGTGAAGGCGAATCTGTCGGTCGGGACCCCGGCCGGGCAGAACCCCGCGCCCGCGCAGACGGCGAAGCGCTGAAGCGGCGGCGCAGCCCTCTTCCGGTGGCGCGCCGGGAGAGGGCTTGCCGCGGCCGCGCTTGACGGCCCTCGCGCCCTCCGGTAGTCGTGCTCCCGGCTCTGAGGAACAGGGAAGCCGGTCCAAGTCCGGCGCGGTCCCGCCACTGTAGCCGGGGAGTACGACGCTCTCGGAAGTCGCCACTGCTGCGGAAGGCTCGCGGTGGGAAGGCGGAGAGCGCCAAGCGGAGGTGAAGCTGCCGCCGCGGCCCCGGAAGCCAGGAGACCTCCCTCAGAGCGACCGCGCATGGTGCGCGGTCACGCCGTCACCGGGTCCGAAGGAGACCCGACGGAGTGAGCTCGTGGTCTCCCGTCCGCCTGGGCGCTCGCGCCCTCGTCGCCGCGTGCGCGTTCGCGCTCGCGCACGGCGTGGACGCGAGCGGACGCGAGGATTCACTGAACGTCGCGACCGCGACTGCGACCCCGACCGCGACTGCGACCCCGACTGCGACCCCGACCGCGACCCCGACCGCAACCCCGACCCCGACCCCGCCGTCTCCCGGCGAGGAGCCGACCGGGTCGGTCGAGCTGCCCGAGCAGCTCGTGCGCATCCCGCGCGCCGAGGCACGCGAGGACCCGACTGCCTCGGCCACCGTCATCTCGGCCGAGCGCTTCGAGGGCGAGGCGAAGGACGTCGCGGCGCTGCTCGCCACCGCGCCGGGCGTGGCCGTGGTCCGGCAGGGGACGATGGGCCAGCGCGTGACGGTGCAGCTCCGCGGCGTGTCGGCGGAGGGCGTGAAGGTCCTCCTCGACGGGCTTCCGCTCGGCAGCGCCGCGGGGGGCGTGGACCTCGCGACCATCCCGCGCCACTGGATCGAGCGGGTCGAGGTGGTCCGCGGGCTCGCCGGGGCGCGGCACGGGGCGGGGGCCCTGGGCGGCGCGGTGGACGTGCTCACCCGCTCTCCGCGGGCGGGCGAGGTGTCGGCCGAGCTGAGCGGTGGCTCCTTCGGGACGTACGCCCTGGGGGCCGATGGCGCCTTCCGCGCCGGCCCCTTCGGCCTCCTGCTCGGGGCGACGGGGGAGACCACGCGCGGCGACTTCGGCTACGACTTCGACCGGCTCGAGTCGATGCCCAGCCCGCTCGAGCCGCGCACGCGCGACCACAACGGGTCCTCGCGCGCCGGCGCGCTCGCGAAGCTCGGCGGGCTCGCAGGGCCGTTCCGGATCGACGCGCTCGCGCAGCTCTCCGGCGGCCGGCGTGACCTGCCCGGCTCGTCGATCCATCCAACGCCGGGCGACTGGCAGGAGGACGGCCGCGCCCTCGCGATGATCCGGATCGCCGGCCTGCCGCGCCCCGGCGCAGCGGCCGCGCTCCGCGTCCACGCGCGCGCGGACCGGCTCGACACGCGCCTCGCCGTGCTCGGCCCCGAGCCGTCTCGCCAGCGCGGCGGCGCGCTCGGGCTCGAGGCCGAGGGATCGCTCGCGCGCGGGAGCCTCTCCGTCGGCGCGAGCACCACGGCCGAGCTCGAGGGCTACGACAGCGTCGCCCTCGGCGGGCTCCGCACGCGCGGCACGCTCGGGCTCGCGCTCGCGGGCGAGGTCGGGATCGCCGGCGGCCGGCTGCGCGTGTCGCCCGCGGTGCGGGCCGAGCGCGTCGGCGCCGAGGACGGCCTCTCCGAGACGCTCGGCGCGGCGCTCCGGCTCGCCGGGGACGTCACGCTCCGCGCGAGCGCCGGGCGGACCTACCGCGCGCCCACCTTCGCGGAGCTCCACCTCGAGCAGGGCATCCTCTCGCCCAACCCCGACCTCCGCCCCGAGACCGCCACCGGCGGTGACGCCGCCCTGGTCTACGACGGGCTGCTCGGCGTGGCGTCGATCGGTGGTCACGCGGCGGTGCTCCGGGACGCGATCACCTACGAGCCCGACAGCTTCCGCCGCTTCCGCCCGCTCAACACCGGCAAGGCGCTCCTCGCCGGAGTCGAGGCGGAGGCCGCGACCGCGCCGGCGCCCCGCCTCCTCGGGCTCTCGGTCTCGTGCGCGTACACCTGGCTGCCGACCCGCGTCCTGCGCGGCCCCGCCGGCGTGGTCGGAAACCGGCTCGCGGCCCGCCCGCTCCACCGGCTCCACGCGCGTGCCGCGATCGCGCCGGGCCGGTTCGGCGCGCACGTCGAGGCCGACGTCGTCCGGGGCGAGTACCAGGACGCGCGCAACCTCGACCCCGTCCCCGACGCGCTCGTCCTCGGCGCGGGCGCCTCGGTCCGCTTCTCGAGGCGCCCTTCCCTCTCGCTCCACGTGCAGCTCGACAACCTCGCCGACGACCGCGCCCTCACGGACGACTTCGGCCAGCCCCTCCCCGGGCGGACGCTGATGATCAGCGTCCGCGCGGGCGCCTCCGCAAAGGACCCAAGCCCATGACGCCTCTCGCTCTTCGGACGCTGTCGTTCAACCCTCGCCGCGCGGCCGCCGCCGCGATCGCCCTCACCCTCGCCTTCACGCTCGCCGGCTGCGACGAGGAGCTCGTCTGCCCCGCCGGCGAGACCGACTGCCGCGGCCGCTGCGTGTCGCTCCTCGCCGACGAGGCCAACTGCGGCGCGTGCGGCTCCGCCTGCGGGCCGCTCGAGGCGTGCGGCGGCGGCGTCTGCGGCTGCGCGCGCGGCGTCGCGACCTGCGACGGCGCGTGCACGGACCTCGCGCGCGACCCGGCGAGCTGCGGCGCGTGCGGCGCCGCGTGCCTCTCGACCGCGCCGCTCTGCGCAACGGCCGAGGGCGTCTCGTCCTGCGCGGCCTCCTGCGAGCCGGGCCTCTCGGCGTGCGCGGGCGCCTGCGTCGATCCGGCGTCGGACCGCTACCACTGTGGCGCCTGCGGCCGCGCCTGCGCCGACGGCGAGAGCTGCCGCGACGGCGCGTGCCGTCCGGAGATCTACGTCGCCTGCTACGCCTCCGGCGACGTGCGTCCGGTGAACGCCGCGCTCGAGGACGCCGGCCTGCCGGTCCCCACGTCCGGGAGCCCCCAGGCCCTCGCGGTGTCGGGGCTCGCGATCTACGCCGCGAACGGCTTCCCCGCCGGCGTGGCGGTGCTCCCCTTCGGCCCGCAGCTCGCACCGCGGGTGACGGTGCTCCCCGGCGACGACGTGCAGGATCTGCTCGCGCACTCCGGCGCGGTGCTGGTCTCGAACTCCGGGGTGGAGACAGTGGTCGTGCTCGACGCGTCGGGGGACGTGCTCGACGAGGTGGCCTTGCCGGGTGAGCAGCCGAACCCGCACGGCCTCGCGGTGGCCGGCGACACGGCCTACGTCGCGCTCTTCGGCCGGAGCCTGGGCGAAGGCGTCGCGCCGACGGGCCAGGCCGTCGCGCGGCTCGATCTCTCCGGCCTCCCGGCCTGCCTCGCGGGCGGCGCCGGCCCGTGCGCGGTCGCGGGGGACCCGATCGACCTCCGCGCGGTGGCGGGCAGCGCGCCCGCGGGCGGCGAGCCGTTCCCCTCGCGCGCGCTCACCATCGGCACGCGCGTGTTCGTGACGCTCTCGAGCCTCTCCTACGCCGACTGCGGCGGCGGCTTCTTCGACTGGTGCAAGCCGGCCGGCAGCGGCCGCCTCGCCGTCATCGACACCGCCGCGAACGACGCGGTGTCCATCGTCGATCTCGGCCCGTCCTGCGGGAATCCCGGCGACCTCGCCCTCGACGGCGACACGCTCTGGATCTCCTGCGGCTCGTTCGGCTTCCCCGACCTCGCGCCCGGCGCGCTCGTCCCGGTCGGCGGCATCGGGGCCGGGGGGACGCCCTCGGTCGGCGCGCCGCTCGCCACGCCCGCCGGCTTCGTCCCCGGGAACCTCGCGTTCTGCGGCGCCTCCGGGTATGTCACCGACCAGGCCTCGGGCGCGGTGCTCCGGTTCGACCCGGCCGCCCGCCGCGCCGACGCGCCGCCGGTCACGGTCTGCCCGACGGTCTACTTCGCCTGGGCCGCCGACGTGGAGTGCGCAGAGTGAACCCAAGCCTCGCCCCTCGCCCCGCGCGCGGTCCGGTCTCCCGGGCCGCGGCGGGCACGCTGGCGCTGGCGCTGACCGCGTCGGCCGCGGCGCTCGCGCCCGCGCGCGGGGCGGCGGCGGACCTGCTCCACCCGAGCGGCAAGGGCGTCGCGGAGGGCGGCGCGATCTGGGCCGGGCCCCGCCCCTCGGGGCCACCGCGCCGGGTGGTGGTGCTCGCGCCGAGCCTCACCGACGTGGTGCTCGCGCTCGGTCTCCGCGACCGGCTCGTCGGCGTCACCCGGCTCGACGACGCGCCCGAGGTCGCGGACCTGCCGCGCGTCGGGGGCTTCCTCGACCCGAACCCCGAGGCCATCCTCGGCCTCTCGCCCGACCTCGTGCTCTGGGTGACGGACGGCGGGGCGCTCCCGGCCGTCCGCCGGCTGGCGGAGCTCTCGCGCGCCTCGCGCCGCCCGTTCCCGATCCTCGCGCTGCCGATCGTGAACGTGGCGGACGTGCTCGCCACCCCGCGGGTCGTCGGCGACGCCCTCGGCGACCCGGCCGGCGGCGAGCGGCTCTCCCGCGCGCTCGCGGCCGGCGTCGAGTCGATCCGGATGCGGGGCGAGGGGCTCCGCCGCAGGCGCGTCCTCTTCGTGGTCGGCCGGGAGCCGCTCGTCGTCGGGGGTCCCGGCAGCTTCGCGGACGAGCTCCTGCGGATCGCCGGCGCCGAGAACGTCGTGGCGGGCGCGCGCCCCTGGCCGATCTACCCGCTCGAGAAGGCGGTCGCGGACGACCCGGAGCTGGTGGTGGACGCGGCCGCCCGGGAGCCGGCGGGCGGCATCCACCGGCTCGCCGCCATCCCGGCCGTCCGGCGCGGCGCCGTGGTCCGGCTGTCGAGCGACGACCTCCTCCGCGCAGGCCCGCGCATGGTGCCCGGCCTCGAGGAGCTCTTCCGCGGCATTCACCCGGAGGCGAGCAGCACGGGCTTCCGGGCGGAGCCGGGCGCGGACGCCCCTCGCCCTTCCGGCGCGCCCGGCGCCGCACCGCCCCCGGCGCGCGAGCCGGCGCCCGCGCGGCCGGGCGGAAGCCGCCCGTGACCCTCTCCCCCGCCGCGCGCCTCGCCCTCGCGCTCGCCGCCGGGCTCCTCGCCGTCGGCCTCGCCGTCGCGGCCTCCTGCGCGCTCGGCGCGCAGCCCATCTCCCTCGGCGCCGCGCTCGCGGGCGCCGAGCCGGACGCGTCGATCCTGCTCGGCCTGCGCCTGCCGCGCGCGGTGCTCGCGGCGCTCGTCGGCTGCGCGCTCGCGGCGGCGGGCACGGCGCTCCAGGCGCTGCTGCGCAACCCGCTCGCCGAGCCGTTCGTGCTCGGGGTCTCCGGCGGGGCCGCGCTGGGCGGCTCGATCGTGCTGGTGGCGGCCGCCGGCCTCGCGCGCGTCGCGGGCTCCGCCGGCGAGGCGCTCGGGACGGCCCCCCCGGTGGCGCTCGGCGCGGTCGCCGGCGCGATCGCCGCCACGCTGCTCGTCTTCGGCCTGGGCCGCGTCGCGGGGCGGCTCGTGCCGGAGGCGGCCCTCCTCGTCGGCATCGTCTTCAACGCCTTCGTGGCGGGCGTCATCACGCTCATGAAGATGCTCGTCCCGCCGGAGCAGGCGAACCGCCTCCTCTACTGGCTCCTCGGCGCGGTCGGCTACGAGTCCCCCGGCACCATCGCGGTCGGCGCCGCGCTCGTGCTCGGCTCGGTCGCGGTGCTCGTCCTCCTCTCCGCGAGGCTGAACCTCCTCACGCTCGGCGACGAGGAGGCCGCCACGCTCGGCCTCGACGTGCGCCGCGTGCGCGCCCTCGTCTTCTTCGCGGCGAGCGCGGCGACGGGCGCCGCCGTCGCCCTCGCCGGCATGGTCGGCTTCGTCGGGCTGATCGTCCCGCACCTCGTCCGGCGGGTGGTCGGCCCCGACCACCGGCTGCTCGTGCCCGCCTCCGCCCTGTTCGGCGCGGCGTTCCTCGTGCTCGCCGACGCCGGCGCCCGGCTCGCCTTCCTGCCGCTCGGCACCGAGCCGCCGGTGGGCGCCGTCACCGCCTTCCTGGGCGGGCCGTTCTTCCTGTGGCTGCTGCGGCGCAGCGCGCGGCCCGAGGAGGGGACCGCGTGACGGCCGCCGCCGCGGGGCCGCCCTGGCCCGACCCGCTCGTCGACGTGGCTGGCGTGTCGTTCACGTATGGTGATCGCCCGGCGCTCGAGGACGTGTCGTTCGCCGCGCGCGCCGGCGAGTTCGTGGGCCTGCTCGGCCCCAACGGTGCGGGCAAGTCCACGCTCGTCCGGCTGGTGGCCGGGCTCGCCGCGCCCGCGTCGGGCACGGTCCGGCTCACGGGCCTCGACCCGCATGCCGCCCCCCGCCGCGCCGTCGCGCGGGTCTGCGCGTTCGTCCCGCAGGAGCCGCGCCTCGCCTGGCCCTTCACGGTGCGCGAGACCGTGATGATGGGGCGCGCCCCGCACCAGGGGCTCCTCGCGCTGCCGACCCGCTTCGACCGCGGCGCGGTCGATGGCGCGCTCGAGGCCTGCGACCTCGTCCACCTCGCCGGCCGGCGCCTCGACGCGCTCTCCGGCGGCGAGCGGCGCCGCGTCTTCTTCGCGCGGGCGCTGGCGCAGGAGCCGCGCGTGTTGCTGCTCGACGAGCCGACCGCGTTCCTCGACCTCGCGCACCAGGTCGCGGTGATGCACATGGCGCGCGTCGCCGCGCGCGGCGGCCTCTCGGTGGTCGCGGTGCTGCACGACCTGAACCTCGCGGCGGCCGCCTGCGATCGGCTGGTGGTGCTCTCCGGCGGGCGGGTGGTGGCCGAGGGCGCGCCGGCGGCGGTGCTCACCGCGGAGCGCGTGGCGGCCGTGTGGGGCGTGCCGGTCTGGCGCGGCGAGGACGGCACGAGCGGCGCGCCCGTCGTGCACCCGGTGATGGACCGGCGCTGAGCCGCGCCCGTCGCTCGCTCAGTCGAAGACGTTCAGCTTCACGCTCGCGGCGAGCAAGCGCGCGGAGGACGCGTCGAGGCTCTGCCGGTAGCCGACGTCGATCGCCACGCCGCGCGTGACGAGCCCCGCGCCCGCCGACCACCACTGCGTGTCGAGCGTCTCGTCCCACACGTACCCGGCCCGCAGCGGCATGAGCCCGCCGAGCAGGACCTCCACGCCGGCCGACCAGCGGTTCGTCGACTTGTCCGGGTCGCGGTCGAGATCGGTCCGCCAGTCCACGGTCAGGTGGGCGATCCGGTCGGTGCCGAGGTCGAGGCCCGCGCCCGCGCCGCGCGGCGCCACCGCCTCGTGGCCGATGGGCACGAGGTTGTAGCCGGCCGCGCCGAGCGAGACGTAGTCCGCCACCTGGAAGAAGAAGCCCGCGTCGACGGTGAGGGCGCTCACGTCGTCGCGCTCGCCGGCCGTGACCTCCGGCCCCTTCAGCGACAGCCACTTCCCGGTCACGCCGAGGAAGAACTTGTCCGCCACCGGCCCGCCGAGCGCGAGGTGGAGGAGGTTGCCCGTGTAGTCGCCCTCGCGGGACCGCTGGTACGAGAAGCCGGCCGCGAGGCCCGACGTCTGCGAGTCCACGACCGTGCCGCCGATGAGCTGCGTGACCGTGTCCGCGCCGCGCCGCTCGACGAGGACGTCGGTCTCGGCCGTGTAGCGGCGCCGCGCCGCGATGGCGCCCGGGTTGAGGAAGATCCCCTCGTTCCCCGAGGCGGTCCCGATCGCGGCGGACAGGCCGAGGGCGCGCGGCCCGGTCAGGTCGGCGAGGCCGCCGGGCGGCGGCGGGTCCGCGGCGAGCGCGGGCGACGCGACGAGGAGCGCGAGAAGACAGCCGGTTCTCGGGTGCACCCGGCGAGGATACGGGCGCGTCGCGCCCCCGGCAAGGACGCTTGTCGGGCGTTTCCGGAACGCGCTAGCGTCGGATCTCGGTGCGGAGGTCACCATGCGCAGGCGCGAGGTCGAGACGTACCGCGGGCTCCTCGAGGCGCAGCTCGCCTCGCTCGTGGGCCAGGGCGAGCGCGCGGTGCACGAGATGGTGGACGCGGAGGCGAAGGACCCCGATCCCAACGACCGCGCGACGGCGGAGGAGGAGCGCAACTGGGCGCTCCGGCTCCGCGACCGCGACCGCAAGCTCATCTCCAAGATCCGGGGGGCGCTCGAGCGGCTCCAGGCGGGCACGTTCGGGACGTGCAGCGCCTGCGGACGCCCCATCTCCCCGGCGCGGCTGCGCGCGCGTCCCGTGACCGACCTGTGCCTCGACTGCAAGGTCGCGGCGGAGCGCGCCGAGCGGTGATGGCGCTTCTGCGCCGCGCCACGGGACTGTAGATTACCGTCATGGCGACGAAGACCATCCGCAAGGCCGTGATCCCCGCGGCCGGCCTCGGCACGCGTTTCCTGCCCGCGACCAAGGCGGTCCCGAAGGAGCTCCTCCCCATCGTCGACACGCCGACGATCCAGTACATCGTCGCGGAGGCGGTGGCGGCGGGCGTGCGCGACGTCATCCTCGTCTGCGCGCGCGGCAAGGACTCCATCGTCGACCACTTCGACCTCGCCGGGGAGCTCGACGCTCACCTCGGGCGGACCGGCAAGCACGAGCTGCGGGAGCAGATGCGGGCCATCGCCCGCATGGCGAACGTGGTGAGCATCCGCCAGCAGGAGCCCCTCGGCCTCGGCCACGCGGTGCTCTGCGCGAAGGACCTCGTCGGCGACGAGCCGTTCGTCGTCATGCTCGGCGACGACGTCATCGACGCGCAGGTGCCGGCCGCGAAGCAGCTCGCGGACTGCCACGCGCGGCACGGGCTCGGCACCATCGCGCTCATGGAGGTGCCGCCCGCCGAGACCCACCTCTACGGCATCGCGGCGGGCACGGCGCTCGACGAGCGGACCATCCGCATCGACCGCATCGTCGAGAAGCCGAAGCAGGACCCGCCCTCCAACCTCGCCGTCATCGGCCGCTACGTCCTGCCCCCCCGCATCTTCGAGATCCTCGAGCAGGTGAAGCCGGGCGTGGGCGGCGAGATCCAGCTCACCGACGCGCTCGCGGTGCTCGCCCGCGAGGAGGGGCTGCTCGGGTACCGCTTCGAGGGCCAGCGGCACGACGCCGGCGACCGGCTCGGCTTCCTGAAGGCCAACGTGGCCTACGCGCTCAAGCGCCCGGAGCTGGCGGAGCCGCTTCGCGCGTGGCTGCGCGAGGTGATCCGGTGAGCGCGCGCCGGCTCGCCGCCGCCGCGCTCGTCGCCCTCGCGCTCCCGGCCGTCGCCTACGTCCTCCCCACCGCCGCGGTGCTGCGCAAGATGGGGGAGCGGCGGGCGTCCCTCTCCCTCGAGACGCTCGAGGTGACCGGGACGGTCCAGGCGGACGGCCCCGCCGCCGAGCGGCTCGCGCAGCTCGCCGGGCTCCCCGCGACGGGCGGCCGCGTGACGGTGCCGGCCCGCCTCCTCGTGAAGGTGCCCCGCCGCTGCCGGCTCGAGCTCGCGCCCGCGGACGTGCCCGAGGCGCAGCGCCCCTTCGTGGCGCTGCGCGACGCGCGGCTCAGCGGGCGGCTCGCCGAGGTGCCCGCCGCGGTCGCCCTGGTCCGGGCGGCCTGCGCGCTCCTCGCCGTGCCGACCGCGGGCGACGCGGCGGTGCCATACGGCGCCGCCCTCCAGGCCCGCGGGGTGGCCGTCGCCGAGACGTCGCTCGGCCGCTTCGACGGGCGGCTCGCCTACGTGATCGGCGGGCGCGCCCGCGACGCGAGGCCGCTCGCCTTCGTCGACAAGGAGACGTTCCAGCCGATGCGCCTCGTCTCGCGCGAGGGCGGGACGCTCCTCGACGTGCGGCTCGTCGGGTGGGGCTCGCCCACGGGCGGCGACTGGTTCCCGCGAGCGATCGAGGTCTTCGAGGGCGAGAGCCCGCGCCTGCGGCTCACCACCGAGACGGCGGCGGCGAACCCGAAGCTGGCGGATACCCTCTTCTGACTCCCACGGGGGCTGCGCCCCGGCATCGAGCCGGGGGGCGCGGAGAAGCTGCGCCCCCGGGACCCCCGCTCGCTCCGGCGCAGCCTCGGCCGGCTGCGCCTGCGCTCGCCGTGCCTCGACCGCGCGCGGGGCTGCGTCGTCGTCCCGTGATCCCGCGTCTCTAGCCGACCGCCCGCTCTCCCTCGTCGCCGGAGTCCGGCTCGACGTCGGTGCGGTACTTGCGGAGCACGCGCTTGAAGTTGGACCGGTCCATGCCGGCCTTGCGGGCCGCGGCGGAGATGTTGTTGTCGCAGGCGCGCATCAGCGCGTCGACGTAGCTCTTCTCGAACCGCCGCAGCGCCTGCTCCTTCGCCGCGGCGTAGGAGAGCGTGAGCCAGGCCGACTCGTCGCCGGCGGCGGGCGCCTCGCGGACGAGCGGGGCGGTGCGGCCGGTGACGGCGGGCGGCAGGTCCGCGGGGGTGACGCCGTCGCCGCGGCAGAGCACCACCGCGCGCTCGATCGCGTTCTCGAGCTCGCGCACGTTGCCGGGGAAGCGGTAGCCGCACAGCAGCTCGATCGCCTCGGGCGCGAGCGTCCGGACCTTCTTCTGGAGCCGCTCGGCGTAGCGGCGGAGGAAGTGGTGGGCGAGGAGCGGGATGTCCTCGACGCGATCTCGCAGCGGCGGCAGCGGGACGTTGATGACGTTCAGCCGGTAGAAGAGGTCCTCGCGGAACTTGCCGCTCTTCACGAGCTTCGGCAGGTCGCGGTGAGTGGCGGCGATGACCCGCACGTCCACCCTGACCGAGTCGGCGGAGCCGACGCGCTTGATCTCGCCCTCCTGCAGGACGCGGAGCAGGCGGACCTGCGTCGCCGGCGGGATGTCGCCGATCTCGTCGAGGAAGATGGTCCCGCCGTCAGCGGCGTCGAAGAGGCCGCGCTGGTCGCGCTGCGCGCCGGTGAAGGCGCCCTTCACGTGGCCGAAGAGCTCGGACTCGAGCAGCGTCTCGGTGAGCGCGCCGCAGTTGAGCGCGACGAAGGGGTGGCTCTTGCGCGGGCTCTTCGCGTGCAGCGCGCGGGCGACGAGCTCCTTGCCGGTGCCGCTCTCGCCGGTGACGAGCACCGTCGTGGAGCTGTAGGCGACCGCGTCGATCATGCGCGCCACCTCGCGGATCGGCGCGGAGTTCCCGACGATGCCCTCCGGCGGGCCGCCATCGCGCTCGCGCAGCTGGCACTCGAGCTGGCGGTTCCGGTCGAACAGCGCCTTGCGCTCCGCCGCCTTCGCGACCGCGCGCGCGACGAGCTCCACGTCGTCGAACGGCTTCGTCAGGTAGTCGTACGCGCCGGCGCGGATGGCGGCGAGCGCCGTCTCGACGGTCGCGTGGCCGGTCATCATGATGACCTCGACCTCCGGGCGCCGGTGCTTCACGGCGTTCAGGAGCTCGAGCCCGGAGAGCTGCGGCATCTTGATGTCGAGCAGGGCGACGTCGAAGTCCTCCTGCGCGAGCCGCTGGGTGGCGGTGATCGGCGAGTCGAGGCCGACGACGTCGTACCCCTTCTTCCGCAGGAGGGCCTCGAGCGCGCGCAGCAGCGTCGGCTCGTCGTCGACCACGAGGACGCGGGCGGGCTTGGTGTCGGTCGGTTCGGACATTGAGGCGTTCCCCCGGGGTCGGTGCGCCGGCGTCAGGCCGGCTGGGCTTGAGGTGAGGAGGCGGGGAGCTCGACGACGAAGCTCGCTCCCCGCTCGGGAGCGGGCTCGACGCGGATCGCGCCGCCGTGCTCCTCGGCGATCTGGTAGCAGATGGACAGGCCGAGGCCGGTGCCCTGGCCCTCCGGCTTGGTGGTGAAGAAGGGCTCGAAGATGCGCTTCGCGATCTCGGGCCGCACGCCGGTGCCGGTGTCGGAGACGGCGAGCCGCACGCGGCCGGGCGCGGCCGGACCGACCGACAGCGTGAGCCGGCCCGCGCCCTCCATCGCCTGGAGCGCGTTCACGATGAGGTTCACGAAGATCTGCTGGAGCTGGTTCGCGTTGCCGAGCGCCAGTGCGGGCTCGTAGCGGCGCACCACCTCGAACCTCCCGTCCTTCATCTGGGACTGGAGGAGGAAGAGCGCGTCGTCCGCCACCTGGGCGAGGTCGACGGGGCCCTTCTCCTCCTCGCGCGGCCGGCGCGAGAAGCGCAGCAGGCTCTCCACGATCCGCTTGGCCCGGACGGCGGCGTCCTGGATGAGCCGCAGGCTCTCGAGGTCCTCGGCGGAGCGATCCTCGCGGCTCATGAGCTGCGCGAAGGCGAGGATGCCGCCGAGCGGGTTGTTGATCTCGTGCGCGACGCCGCCGGCGAGCTGTCCGACGGCGGACATCTTCTCCGCGTGGAACAGCCGGCGCGTGACCTCGCGCTCGTCGGTCACGTCCTTGAACGACACCACCGTCGCCCCCTCGCCCTCCCCGTCGAAGGGGAAGGACGAGACGACCCAGGTCCGGTCGCCGAAGCGCGTCTCGCGCTCCGCCGCCCCGGTCCGGGGCATGAGGCAGCGCGAGGGGCAGGGCAGCGCGCCGTACGCGTGATCGGTGCAGCGCAGCCCGGCGAGCATGTTGAGGGGGACGCCGGCCGACCGCGCGAAGGCGGCGTTGGCGCGGGTGACCTCGCAGCCGCCCGCCTTCATGATCGCGAGCGGATCGCCGAGCGCGTCGAACGAGGCGCGCCACTCCTGGGCGGCGCGCACGAGCGCCGCGGAGCGGGCGGCGAGCCGCTCGTCGAGATCGCGGTTGAGCCGCTCGAGCTCGTCGTTGCGCTGCTCGATCAGCCCCTGGAGCCGCGAGTTCTCCTCGACGATCCAGAACTGATCGACCGCGCTCTGGATGGTGATGAGGAGGTGGCCGTCGTCCCAGGGCTTCCAGATGAAGCGGAAGATCTCGGACTGGTTCACCGCCTCCTCGATGGCGGTCGAGTCGGCCTGGCCGGTGAGCAGCACCCTCTGGATCCGCGGCCAGCGATCCTTCACCACCCGCAGGAACTCGACGCCCGACATGCCCGGCATGCGGTAGTCGGAGACGACGACCTGCACCGGCTCGCGGGCGAGGATCTCGAGGGCGGTCTGCGCCTCGGGCGCGTCCAGGATCCGGCAGCGCGCCCGGCGGAGAACGCGCTTCAGCGCGCGCCGGACGTGCTCATCGTCGTCGACGATGAGCAGGACCGCCTCGGGCGCGGCGTCCGGCCTGAGGTCCGCAGTGGGTTGTCTGACCTGGGCTTCCATGAGGCAGCCCCCCTTCGTGCACGGCGCGAACCAGATGTAGGCGGTGCCATCGACCCGGGATTCCAGGGCATTGGCGGGACCCGTAGAGGGGCTTGGGTAACCCCGGGTGGTAATAGACCCGGATACCCGCGTGGGGGTCAAGAGGCCAGGGTGGGACGGCCCCGCCTCCTCCTCCGGGTCAGATGACGGCAGCACGAGCGAACCCTCGCCGGGGCCGCTCGGCGCGGCAGTCTCTCAGGGCTTCTGGGCCGCCTCGTACCGGTACGGCTGCGCCTGGTAGAGGCAGATGGTGTTTCGGCCCGCGCGCTTCGCCTCGTAGAGCGCCTCGTCGGCGTACTTGAGGAGCAGCTCGGCGGAGGTGATGTCCTTCGACGGGTAGAACGCGAGGCCGATCGAGGCGGTGACCTGCAGGTCGAGCGGTCCGCCGGGCGCGTCGGGCGGCACCTTGTAGATCTTGGCCCCCATCTCCCGCCAGATCCGCTCGGCGACCGCGAGCGCGCCCGCGACGTGCGTCTTCGGCAGGATGACCGCGAACTCCTCGCCGCCGTAGCGCGCGCAGATGTCGGGATCGCGGATGGAGCTGCGCAGGAGCCGCGCCGCCTCGCGGAGGACGAGGTCGCCCACCGGGTGCCCGTGCCGGTCGTTCACCTGCTTGAAGTGATCGAGGTCCAGCATGATGAGCGACACCGGGTCCGCGTAGCGCTGGGCGCGCCGGTACTCCTCCACGATCCGCTCGTCGAAGAAGCGCCGGTTCTTGAGGCCGGTGAGGGCGTCGGTGATCGACTTCTCCTCGAGCTCCTTCTGCGCGCGCCGGAGCGCGTCCTGCAGCGACTTGATGCGCAGCATCGCCGCCGCGCGCGCCAGGATCTCCGCCTCGGCGAAGGGCTTCGCGAGGTAGTCGTCGGCGCCGATGCGCAGCCCCGCGACCTTCGAGTCGAGATCCGCGCGCGCCGAGAGGATGATGACCGGGATGAAGTCGTCGTCCTTGCGCGCCTTCACGAGGCGCAGCACCTCGAGCCCGTCCATGTCGGGCAGGATGAGGTCGAGCAGGACGAGGTCGGGCGGCTCGGTGCGGACCTTGCGGATGGCGTCCTTGCCGTCCTGGGCCGTCCGCACGTCGTAGCCCTCGCGCTGGAGGACCTGGACGAGCCAGTCGAGCTGCGTGCGCGAGTCGTCGACGACGAGGATCTGGGAGGGCCGATCGGCCACGGCGGCGACCATACCCGACTTCCCCGGGCCCCCCAAATCTGGGGCGCGCGCGCCGCGCGGCGGCGGCTATGTCCCCCGGGTGACCGGACGTGCGCAGACCTGCGACCACGGGGCGATCCTCCGCGAGGCGCTCGACCGGGCGGCGGCGGCGGCGCCCGCGGGCTGGGTCGTCTTCGATCTCGACTCGACGCTGCTCGACAACTGCCCACGCCAGGCGCGCATCGTCCAGGAGTACGGGCGCGCGGCGGGGCTCCCGGCGCTCCTCCGCGTCACGCCCGGTGACTGCAGGGGGTGGGACCTGCGCGTCGCGCTCCGCAGCGCGGGGCTCTCGCCGCGCGCCGTCGAGGCGCACGAGCCGCCGCTGCGCCGGTTCTGGGCCGAGCGGTTCTTCACGAGCGAGCACTGCCGCGAGGACGTGCCCGTCGGCGGGGCCCCCGCGTTCGTGCGGGCGATGGCCGCCGCGGGCGCGCGGATCGTGTACGTGAGCGGCCGGCCGGAGCGGATGCGCCTGGGCACGCTCGACACCCTCGACCGGCACGGGTTCCCCGCGCCGGACGGAGACCGCGTCCGGCTGCTCCTCAAGCCCGACGCCGCGCAGGCGGACGACGCCTGGAAGGCGGAGGCGTGCGCGCGGGTGACGTCGCTCGGGCCGGTGATCGCGGCGTTCGACAACGAGCCCGCGCACGTGAACCTCTACGCCGAGGCGTGGCCGCAGGCGCTCTGCGTCCACCTCGACACCGATCACTCGCCGCGGCCGATCGCGGTGCTCGCGCGCGTGCCGTCGGTGCCGGACCTCCGGCTCGCCCCGCCCGGCGCGCCGGCTCAGCGGAGCGCGTCGAGGACGTCCTCGGGCACGAGCGGCGCGAGCCCGCCACCGCCGAGGATGTTCACCACCGGCGAGGAAGCGGCGCGGACGACCGAGCCGCCCGGCCGGGAGGGGCCGAGCCCGCAGTAGGTGGAGAGATCCCGGTACAGCTCGCCGGAGGTGAGCCCGTCGGGCGTCACGCGCGTCGCCGGCCGGCGCGCCGCGAAGATCCGCTCCTGCGCGACGAAGCCGCCGCCCCGCGGATCGGCGAGCGCCTCCTCCACGGTCCGCGCCCACTCCTCCGCCCTCTCCTCGGCGCCGAGGTGGACGCTCTTGCCGCCGTAGTCCCAGCTCCGCTTCAGCACGAACCCCTCGCGCCCGGCGAGGAGGCGTCGCGCGAGCTCCGGCGTGAGCCGCCGGGTCCAGGGGAGCCGCGCGGCGGCGGCGCGCTCGTCGGGATCGAGGCCGGCACGCCCGGCGAGCGCCGCGTCCTCCGCACACTCGGAGAGCCGCGCGAAGAGCGCCTTCGCCTCGAGCAGGCCGTTCACCGGGTTCAGGAGCACGAACCGCCCCGGCGCGAGGAGCGCCCGCGCGAACGGGTCGGCCGGGTCCACCCGGTGCGCCCAGACGTGGCGGTAGAGCACGTCCCAGCGCTCCGGCTGACAGGCCGCCGGCACCAGGTTCTCGGCCTCGTGGCCCATCTGTCGGAAGTGGGCGGCGAGCCGGCGCAGCTCGCCGATCTGCGCATCGCCCGGCCGGGCCACGAGCGCGATGGACGGGCGCGCGCGCGTGCCGCCGCGCGCCCGGTACGCGGCGACGAGCGCCTCGCGCAGCCGCTCCATGTGGCTGCCGCAGCGGGCGACGAGCGCCTCGGCCTCCCGCGGGGTCTTCCCGCGCGCCCGCGCCGCCGCCCGGATCCAGGAGAACGCGGCGAGATCGGCGTAGGCCGGCATGGCGGGGATGGTGGCGTTGAGCTCGAGCGCGCGCGGCGCGCCGCCCGCGGCGGGCGCGAGCCAGTCGACCCGCGCGACCATCACCGGCAGCGGCGCCTCGCCAAAGAGCTTCGCCATCGCCTCGCGCTCGAGCCCGGCGAACGGCTCCTCGAGCGCGGCGCGGTCGCGGGCGTCGCCGCCCGCGAGGAGGGCGCGCGCGAGCTTCACGGCGCCGGAGAGGATGTGCTCGGCCTCCCGCGCGACCGCGTCGAGCGCGGCGCGGGACATGACCTCGGGCTCGGCGACGAGCGGGATCGGCACGACGGTGCCGTCGTGGCGCGCCACCGTCATGCCCTCGCCCCAGGCGAGCGCTGCGGCCGCGCGCCCCACCTCGGCGAGCGCCTCACCCTCGAAGATCGACCGGACGGGATCCACCTCGGATTGCTCCCCTCCACGTGCTCTGTTAGTCACGCGGGCGTGAAGATCTACACGAAGACGGGCGACGGCGGCGACACCGGCCTCTTCGGGGGCCCGCGCGTGCGCAAGACCGACGCGCGCGTCGAGGCCTACGGCGAGGTCGACGAGCTCAACGCGGCGCTCGGCGTGGTGCGCGCGCTGGTGGAGGACCCGGAGCTCGACCGCCACCTGGCGCGGATCCAGGACGAGCTGTTCTGCGTCGGCGCCGAGCTCGCGACGCCGCACGAGGCGCGGGCGCGCTCCGCCATCCCGCCGGTCGAGGCGGCATGGGCCGCCCGGCTCGAGGGGGCGATCGACGGCTGGGAGACGGAGCTGCCTCCCTTGCGCCAGTTCATCCTGCCCGGCGGCACGCGCACCGCGGCGGCGCTCCACCTCGCCCGCTGCGTCTGCCGGCGCGCCGAGCGGCGCGTGGTGGCGCTCGCCTCGCAGGCCGAGGTCGTGCCCGAGGTGCTCGTCTACCTGAACCGGCTCTCGGACCTCCTCTTCGTCGCGGCCCGCGTCGCGAACCACCGGGCGCGCCGGAGGGAGACGCCCTGGGATCCCGACCGCGCGCGGGGCGAGAAGTGAAGCGCGTCGCGCTCGTCACCGGCGCGGGCGTGCGGGTCGGGCGCGCCATCGCCCGCGACCTGGCGCGGCACGGCTGGACGGTCGCGGGCCACTACCGGACGCACGCCCCGCGCGGCCTCGCCGCCGCGCTCCAGGCGGATCTCTCCCAGCCCGACGGGCCGGGGCTCCTCGCGCGCGCCTTCCGGACCCGGTTCGACCGGCTCGACCTGCTCGTCTCCTCGGCCGCGGCCTTCGAGGCGCTCGCGGTGGAGGAGACCGACGCCGCCGAGTTCGACCGCCAGATGGACCTGAACGCCCGGGCGCCGCTCCTCCTCACCCGGGCGCTCCTGCCGCTCCTGCGCCGGTCGCGCGGCGTGGTCGTGAACGTCGCCGACGTGGGGGGCGGGCTCGTCCCGTGGGCCGGCCATGCCGCCTACTGCGCCTCGAAGGCCGCGCTCGTCCGGCTGACCGAGGTGCTCGCCCTCGAGCTCGCCCCCGCCGTCCGCGTGAACGCGGTGGCGCCCGGCACGGTCCTCTGGCCGGAGCACTACCCTGCGGCCCGGCGCCGGGAGCTCGCCCGCCGAATCCCGCTCGGGCGCGCAGGCGAGCCGCAGGACGTGGCGGACGCGGTGCGCTACCTCGCGGACGCGCCGTTCGTCACCGGCGCGCTCCTGCCCATCGACGGTGGCCGGCACCTCTCCGGGCGCGGCTGAGCGGTCACGACGGATTGAAGCGCCCGGGAGCCGCTGTTAGACTCTTGCGGCGCATCAAGAAATGGCGGACGCCGAGCGCCCGCAAGCCTGGAGACACGAACGACATGGAAGCCACCACGCAGCTGCCTGTTTCCACCCCCGCCGAGCCCGCGATGGACCAGCCGGTCCGCCTGACCGCCAAGGCGATCGAGATGGTGAAGGACGCGATGGAGCGCGAGGGGCTCCAGGGCTACGGCATCCGCGTCGGCGTGATGGGTGGCGGCTGCGCGGGCTTCCAGTACTCGATGGACTTCGAGAAGGACGCCCGCGACGGCGACCTCTCCTTCGAGCAAGAGGGCGTGAAGCTCTACGTCGATCCGATGAGCTCGATGTACCTCCAGGGCGTCACGGTCGACTACGTGGTGGGGCTCCAGGGGGCCGGGTTCAAGTTCTCGAACCCGAACGCCAAGACCACCTGCGGCTGCGGGTCCTCCTTCTCGTAAGCCGCTTCCCGGCGGCGCCGAATCCCGCGATCATCGAGGGCCCGGGCTCGAGCGCCCCGGCCCTCTTCCTTTCCGGGAGCGCCATGCTCGTCGTCCGCAACGCCGTCGTCGGCCCGTTCGCAGCCAACGCCTACGTCGCCGCGTGCTCCCGCACGGGCGAGGCGGTCCTCGTGGATCCGGGCGGCGAGACCGCGCGCGTGCTCGGGCTGGTCGAGCCCGGCGGCTGGCGGGTCATCCGCATCTTCTGCACCCACGGTCACATCGACCACGTGGCGGGCGGCGCCGAGGCGCGGGAGCGGACCGGCGCGCCGCTCTCGATCCACGCCGGCGACGAGGGGTGGCTCGCCGCCCTCCCGAGGCAGTCGGAGATGTTCGGCTTCGACGCGGCCGAGGTGCCGCAGGTGGACCTGCGCCACGCGGACGGCGACGTCGTGCGGGTGGGCGACTGCGAGGGTCGGGTCATCCACACGCCCGGCCACAGCCCGGGGTCGTCGTGCCTCTTCTTCCCGGCGGACAAGGTCCTCTTCACCGGCGACACGCTCTTCTCGGGCTCGGTGGGGCGCACCGACCTGCCGGGCGGGGACTACGACGCGCTCTTCGCCTCCATCAAGGAGAAGCTCTTCCCCCTCGGCGACGAGGTGCGGTTCCACCCCGGTCACGGGCCGGCGGGGCTGCTCGGCGACGAGCGGAAGAGCAACCCGTTCGTGGGGGAGAGCCCGCGGCGGGGGAGGTTCATCTGATCACCACGGGGGCTGCGCCCCCGCCCCGTGAGCAGAGCTCACGGGGCCCCACCCCGCTCGAGGGGGCCCGTGAACGCGCGCGCCCGCATCCGCGGGTGCGCGCGCGTTCCCCCGCGGCGCGGCTTCGCCGCGCGGGGCGTTCGCAGGGAGCTGGGCCTACTCCATCGCGACGACGCCCATGATGTTCTGGCCGGCGTCGACGTGGAGCACCTCGCCGGTCACGTTGCGGGCGAGGTCGGAGCAGAGGAACAGCGCCGCCCGCGCGCAGTCCTCCTGCTCGACGTTGCGGCGGAGCGGCGTCTTCTCCGCATTCTCCGAGAGCATCGAGCGCATGCCCTTGATGCCGGAGGCGGCGAGCGTCTTGATGGGCCCCGCGCTGATGGTGTTCACGCGGATGCCGTCCTTGCCGAGGTCGTCGGCGAGGTAGCGCGTCGCGCACTCGAGCGCGGCCTTCGCGACGCCCATCACGTTGTAGTTCCGGACCACCTTCTCGGCGCCGTAGTACGTGAGCGACACCACGTTCCCGCCTGGCGGCATGAGCGGCTTGAAGGCGCGCGCGAGGGCGATGAGCGAGTAGGCAGAGATGTCCATCGTGATCCGCCACACCTCGCGCGTCGTCACGTCGGCGAAGCGGCCGTCGAGGGCGTTGCGGGGCGCGAACCCGATCGAGTGGACGAGCACGTCCACGCGGTCCCAGACCTTGCGGATCTCCTCGACCGAGCGGTCCACGTCCTCGTCCTTCGAGACGTCGCAGTCGATGATGGCCTTCGCGCCGATGCCCTCGGCGAGCGGCCGCACGCGCTTCTCCATGCCCTCGCCGGGGTACGTGAAGGCGAGCTCTGCGCCCTCTCGGTGGAACGCCTCCGCGATCGACCACGCGATCGACCGGTCGTTCGCGACGCCCGTGACGAGGACGCGCTTGCCCCGCATGAGCCCACCGAGCGAGAGCGGCGCCGCGGCACCCTCCGCCAGCGGGGTCCCGGGCTCTTTGCGATCGATGCTCATCTCAGATCCCTCGGGCGCGGACCGACTCGAGCGCCTGCTCGAGCTCTCCCCGCGCGTGCATGTCGTTCGAGCGGGTCGCTGCCGCGATCCCGTGCTCGTAGGCCTCGCTCGCCTCGGCGTCCCGCCCGAGCCCCTGGAGCACCTGGCCCAGCATCAGATACGTCGGGACGTACTCCGGCCTGCGCCGCGCCGTCTCGCGAAACTCCGCGATCGCCTGGTCGGCCTGCCCCGCGCCCCGCAGCGCCATCGCGAGCGAGTAGCGCGCGAAGGCGTCGTCGGGGCTCCTCGCCACGAAAGCCCGGAAGGCTTCGATCCGCTGCTCGGGCGTCATCGGGGCCGTACCTTCTACCCGAATCGCGCCTGCAACTCCAGGGCCCACGCGGACCCTGCCGCTCCGCGTTAGACTCCGGGAGACATGAGCCCGCTCCCCGACTGCACCGGCGCGCTGGTCGCCGGCGGCAAGGCGACGCGGCTGGGCGGCGCCGCGAAGGGGCTGCTCCGCGCCGGCGGTGAGCCGATCGCCGCCCGCTCGCTCCGGCTCTTCGGGGAGCTCTTCGCCGGCGCGCTGATCGTCGCGAACGACCCCGCGCCGTATGCGGCGCTCGGCGCGCCGATCGTCGCGGACGTCGTGGCCGGGAAGGGCGCGCCGGGCGGGCTCCACGCGGCCCTCGCCGCCGCCCCCACGCCCTGGGTGTTCACGGCGGGTTGCGACATGCCCTTCCTCTCGCGCGAGGGGATCCTGCTCCTCGCCGCGCGGCGCGAGGGCGTGGAGGCGGTGATCGTGGAGTGGCAGGGCCGGCTCGAGCCGCTGCACGCCTTCTGGTCGCGCGCGTGCCTCCCGTACGTGGCGCGGCGACTCGCCGACGGCGACCCCTCGCTCCAGTCGCTCGGCCGCGGCGTCCGCGCGGCGATCGTGCGGGAGGGGGACTGGCGGGCGGTGGATCCCGAGGGGCGGGCGTTCGAGAACGCCAACACGCCGGCGGACGCGGCGCGGCTCGGGCTCGAGCGCTAGCCGCCGCGCCGCGGGCGCGGGCCGACCGCGCTCCCGGGTCACCAGCTGTAGCCGAGCCCGAGCGTCAGGTACGGGCCGAACTCACCGCCGGTGAAGCTCTCGAACTGCTCGTTCTGCGAGTCGCCCGCGAGCCGCCCGCCGAACCCGCCCGCGGCGCTCGCGCTGACGCCGTTCGAGGCGATGAAGTTGTAGCCGAGCTCGCCCGAGAGGCCGAGCCGGGCGAAGCTGGTGGTGCCGCCGAAGTCCTCGGCGCCGAAGGCGACCGAGACCCGCGGCCCGATGCGGAGCCCCTCGTTGTTGCGCCCGAACACGAAGAAGTCGGTCCCCGCCCCGAGCCCGAACGCGGTCACGTTCCCGTTCGACGCGTTGGTGCGCGAGTAGCGCGCCTGGCCCACCCACGAGAGCTTGTCGTAGCGCTCCACCGCGCGGAAGAGCGTCGCGTTCACGCCGAGCCCGCTGAACCAGCCGAGTGGGTTGGTCATGAGCGTGTTGCGCACCGGGCCGCCGTCCCGCATGCCGGCGGGCTGGCGCCCGCCCTGCCCGGCGAGCTCGCGCCCCGCGGTGGAGAACGCCGCGGCCACGCTCTCGCCGGCCTGCGGCGGCTCGCGCCCGACCGCGCCCTCCGTGCGCTCGGCGGGCACGACGGACGATGCACGCACGAGCGCCGCGCACCGCGAGCGCAGCTCCGCGACGTCGCCCTCCGGCGCCTCGCCGAGGACCAGCGCCTCGCATCGCTCCCCCAGCGGACGCCCATCCGACTCCGATTCCGCCACGCCCTCCTGCGCCCGCGCCCCCGCGGCGCCTAGCGCCAGCGCCGCCACGCACAGCGCCCTCCCCGTTCCAGCCCACATGGTCCCCTCCGGAAGTTGGTTCACCGAAAGGGTGTGCATCGTCGCGGCGGCGAGCGAAATCGGGCTCCCGGTGGCGCGCCTCGGCTGGCGCGCCGCCGCGCCCGCGCGGCCCGCTCGCGCTCGGGCACCGGGCGTCTCGGCTCCGGCACCGCGGCGCCCGCCCGGACCCGGTCGCTCGTCGTGCGCCCGGGCGAGCGGGCTCGCCCCGGCCCCGCGTCCAGCTCGCCCTCACGCCCAGCGGAAGATCCGCAGCGCGACCGCGAACGACGCGACGGCGACGCCGGCGAGGAGGGCCGCCTGCGGCGCGACGCCCGCGAGCCCCGCGCCCTCGTTCATCACGGCGCGCAGGCCGTCGTTCAGGGCCGTGAGCGGCAGCGCGCGGATGGCCGGCTGCACCGCGGCCGGGAAGTTCGCGGAGGAGAAGAAGACGCCGGAGAGCACGAACATCGGCAGCAGAGCCGCTCCGCCTCGTCCATGTAGTGCGTCGTGAGCAGCACGGTCCGCCCGTGGCGCTTGAGCTCGAGCACCACGTCCCAGAGCTGCCGCCGGGACTGCGGGTCGAGCCCGGTGGTCGGCTCGTCGAGGAAGACGAGGTCGGGATCGCCGACCAGCGCGCAGGCCACCGCGAGCCGCTGCCGCTGGCCGCCGGAGAGCTTCTCGAACCAGGCGCGCCGCTTCTCCTCGAGCGAGACGAGCGCGATCACCTCGTCCACGCTGCGGCCCTTCCCGTAGAAGGCCCGGAACATGCGGACGACCTCCTCGACGGTGAGCCGCTCGGGAAGGTGCGTCTCCTGGAGCGTCACCCCGAGCCGGGCCCGCAGCCGCGAGGCGTCGCGGTCCCAGCGCAGCCCGAGCACCTCCACCTCGCCCGACGTCGGCGCGAGCAGCCCCTCCAGGATCTCGATGGTGGTGGTCTTGCCGGCGCCGTTCGGGCCGAGCAGGCCGAAGCACTCGCCGCGGGCCACCTCGAGGTCGAGCCCGTCCACCGCCGTCACCGCGGGCGGGTAGCGCTTCACGATCGCGCGACATGGGGATGGCGAGCTCGGGCACGGCCTGTCCGCTCAGAGGAGCGCGCGCGCCGCGGCCATGCCGGCGAGCCCCGCGACGAGGCAGACCGCGAACGTGAGGACCGCGTACCCGGCGGCCGCTGCGAACCGTCCCTCCGCCGCCATCGCGAGCGTCTCGTGATTGAACGACGAGTAGGTCGTGAAGCCCCCGAGCACCCCTGCGGCGAGGAGGAGCCGCCCCTCCTCGGAGAGCTGGCCGTTCGCTGCGGCCGCCATCACGAAGGGGATGAGGAAGGAGCCCGCCACGTTGACGGCGAGCGTGCCCCAGGGGAGCGCCGCGCCGGCGGCGCGCGCGAGACCCGTCGCCACGAGGAAGCGCGCGCCGGCGCCGAGCGCCCCGCCGGCACACACGAGCAGGAGGCGGATCATTGGGCCCCTTTACCGGACCGGCGCGGAGGGGGCAACATCGGGGCGTGCCGCGCCGCCCACCCCCGGAGGACATCCCAGCCCAGCTCATGGTCGCCGAGGTCATGGCGCGCGAGGTGGTCTCGACCACCGCGGCGGCGCCGCTCGCCGAGGTGGCCGCGCGCATGGCCGCGACGGGGCGGCGCGCGCTGCCGGTGGTCGCCGGCGGCCGCCCGATCGGCATCGTCACGCAGGGCGACCTCCTCACCCGCGGCGGGCTCGCGCTGCGGCTCGCGCCGCTCGGGCGGCTCGACGCCGCCGGTCGCGCCGACGTGCTCGAGCCGCTCGCGGCCGGAGGGCGGACGGCGGCCGAGGTGATGACCCCCGACCCGATCACGGTGAACGCCGCGGCGCCGCTGCGCGAGGCGGCGGAGCGCATGGCGCGCCAGGGGCTGAAGCGGCTCCCCGTGCTGGACGACAGAGGGCGGCTCGCCGGGATGGTGTCGCGCGTGGACGTCCTCCGCGCGGCCTCCGCCGGGCGCGCGGGGCGGGCCGAGCCCGCGGCGCCGCCCGCCGCCGGGCTCGACGCCCTCGCCACGGTGGACTGCGTGATGCGCCGCGACGTGCCGGTCCTGCCCGCCGGCACGACGTTCGACGAGGCGCTGGCGGCGATCCTCCGGGCGCGCTCCCACCGCGCGCTGGTGGTGGACGCGGAGCACCGGCCGGTGGGGTTCCTGAGCGACGCCGAGCTGCTCGAGCGCTTCGCGCCGCCGCTCCGGCGCGGGCTCTTCTCGGGTCGGGTGGACGGGCTGCCGTTCGGCAACGCCGCGCGCGACGCGGCCGAGCGGCACGCCACCGCCCGCACCGCCGGTGAGCTCGCGGTGGCGGTGGCCACCGCGCCGGCCGGGGTGCCGCTCCGCGACGCCATCGCGCTCGTGCTCTCGGGCCCGCACCGCCTGGTCGCCATCGTGGACGCGGACGGCCGGCTCACCGGCGCGCTCGACCGCGCGGACATCCTGCGCGGGCTGCTGCTCGCAACTCCCTGAGCGCCCGCCGATCCCGCGCCTTGACGGCGCGCCACCTCACGGGCGCGCCCGGCCGCGGATCGGACCGGAGGAGCGCCCCCGCCGGCCCGGCCGGCCTCACGAAAGCTTGGGCCCGCCCGCCGGAATCCTTAGACCCTGGAGCGGAGGTGGCGATGGAGTACCGGCGGTTGGGGCGGAGCGACCTGATGGTCTCGGAGGTGAGCCTCGGCTCGTGGCTCACCTACGGCGGCGGCGTCGCGCGCGAGCAGGCGGAGGCCTGCCTCCGGCGCGCCTTCGACGAGGGCGTGAACTTCGTCGACACGGCCAACGTCTACGCGCGCGGCGGCGCCGAGAGCTTCCTCGGTGAGGCGCTCGCCGGCATCCCGCGCGACCGCTACGTGCTCGCGACGAAGGTCTACTTCCCGATGTCACCCACGGAGAAGGGGCTCTCGGCCGCGCAGATCGCGAAGCAGCTCGACGACTCGCTGCGCCGGCTGCGCGTGGACCACGTCGACCTCTACCAGTGCCACCGCTACGACGTGGAGACGCCGCTCGAGGAGACGATGGCGGCGCTCACCCGCGCCGTCGAGCAGGGCAAGACGCGGTACATCGGCTTCTCGGAGTGGACGGCGCCGCAGATCCGGGCCGCCCTCGCGCTGCCCGGCGCGCGCTTCGTCTCGTCGCAGCCGCAGTACTCGCTCCTGTGGCGGGCGCCGGAGGCCGAGGTGTTCCCGCTCTGCGCCGCCGAGGGTATCGGCCAGATCGTCTGGTCGCCGCTCGCGCAGGGCATCCTCACCGGCAAGTATCGCCCCGGCGAGCGGCCGCCGGAGGACTCGCGCGCGGCGAGCGCGACGATGAGCGGGTTCCTCGCCGGCCGCCTCGACGAGCGCGTCCTCGCGAACGTCCAGTCCCTCCGTCCGATCGCGGCCGAGCTCGGCCTCACGCTGTCGCGGCTCGCGCTGGCGTGGGTGCTGCGGCGGCCCGAGGTGTCATCCGCGATCGTCGGCGCCTCGCGGCCGGAGCAGGTCTCAGACAACGCGCGCGCGAGCGGCGTGAAGCTCGCGCCCCAGGTGATCGCGCGCGTGGAGGCTGCGCTTTCGGCGTAGCGGCAGCGCCGCGCGCCGCGTCGTCGGAAGGAGCGCCAGAAATGGAAGAGGCCCGTCTGGCGGGCCTCTTCCTTTCCTTCGGAACTGACGCTCGCTTCGGTTCGAGCGGATTCCCGGCTCACGCCGGGCGAGACTGCGAATCTGGCTGTGACTGCGACGCCTCCGCTATCTCGTCCTCCTTGTTTGGAACCACTGCCTGCTGCCTGCTGCGCCCTGCACTCCCATCATAACCAGGCTCGCGGCGGTTGCATCGGGCGCAACGTGAAATCGTCTGCCGCAGGGCGCCACGCCGCACGCGAGGCGCCATCCCCGCGGGAACACGAGAGCCCTCGTCGCGGGCTCGCCCTCTCGCGGGCCCCTGACCTGGTGACAGACGACGCCAGCGAGCCTGCGGGGGCGCGTGAGACACCCCCTTCACCGCTCGCCGTCGGGTTCCTCGATCGCGTCCCGCGTCGTTCGCGCCGGGGGCCAGCTCGGCGCAGGGATCAGCCCATCCTGGAAGGTCACTTTCCCGACGAGCACGCACCCCCGCATCCCGGGCCGGCAGTAGGCCCCGTCGACGCGGCGGCAGATGCCCTCGCACTCATGTGGGCAGCTCCAGGAGGTCACGTGGTCCAGCGTACCGCATGCCGCCGGACTCGCCCCACCCACCCAGGCGCCTCCCTGCCCCTGCGCTGGAGCCCCGGGCGGGGCGCCCCTCGCCAGGCCGCCGCCTACCTGGACGCACGCCTCTGGACTTTACCGCTCGTAAACGATATACAACCCGCTCCCACCTCACCTCGAGGTAGGCGGAGCGGCGATCATGGCCGCTCGCGAACGGAAGAGAGTACGACAGCAATGGCTACCGGTACCGTGAAGTGGTTCAATGACGCGAAGGGCTTCGGCTTCATCACGCAGGACGGCGGCGGCGAGGATGTCTTCTGCCACCACACCGCCATCCAGGCGCAGGGTTTCCGCACCCTCGCCGAGGGCCAGAAGGTCGAGTTCGAGGTCACGAAGGGCCCGAAGGGCCTGCAGGCCGCGAACGTCCGCGCGATCTGATCCCGCTTCACCCAGCAACATGAAAGCCCGGCCTCTCGAGGCCGGGCTTTTCGTTTGTCCGCCCGCCGTCGCGTTGTCCGCCCGCCGTCGCGGCGGGGCCGCGAGGGACGCGCCGTGCGCCCGGGCCCCCGGATGCGTACCTTAGGATCTCGCGGGCTTCGTGAGCGCAGGAGGTTCCCCCACGCGCCGTCGCCCCGAGCGGAGGCATCATGGAACGCGACGAGACGGTCCGGAAGGTTCACAGCTACGACACGCAGCGGCACCGTGTCGTCTGCGGGATTCCCCAGCAGTCCAGCTCGACGAAGCACCGCGCCGCGGTCACGTGCGCGGACTGCCTGCGGCTGCTCGAGGGCGACCACGCGGAGGCCGAGGGCTCGGCCGCCGGCGCCCCGTAGCACGTCCCTGGGCGAGCACGGGCTTCCCCCGGCCTTCTCGGAGGAAGCAGGCGGGCGGCACGACCGCCCTTGTGGGCTTCCAACGGCACCAGGGAGCCGTCCCGGGGCCACGCGGACGGAAGGTGGGTGCCCGTGCCCTCCGGTTCGCGCTGCACTCGCGATCTCGCCACCCGCGCCGGAGCGATCGCCGCGCTCGCGCTCGCGAGCCTCGCGCTCGCGTGCGGCGCGCGCGACGGGGGGCGGCTCCACCTGCGCGTCGCGGCCGTGCGTCAGCCGGCGACGTCGCTGTGGTCGTGCTCACCTCCAACGTCGGCGCCGAGGCGCTCGCCTACCGGAGCGCCCTCGGGTTCCAGGGCGGCGACGCCGGGACGAACGAGGCGAGCCGGCGCGACGCGGTGATGGAGGCGCTGCGCGCGGCGTTCCGCCCGGAGTTCCTTAACCGTGAGCCTCGAGGTGACCCCCGCCGCCGTCGCGGCGCTCGCGGAGCGGGGCGTCGAGCCCCGCTTCGGCGCGCGGCCGATCCGGCGCGCCATCCAGCGCGAGGTGGAGACGCCGGTCTCCCGGATGGTGCTCCGGGGCGAGCTGCACGAGGGCGATCGCATGCGCGTGGACTTCGCGGGAGACGCGTTCGTGTTCGAGGCGGAGCGCGGGGAGCGCCCCGCGGGCGGCGGGCCGGAGCGGCCCGAGGCCGCCTCGGGGCTGGCGGGACGCTAGACTCCCCGGCGCATGCCGAGGGCGCGCGCGCCACGGGTGATCGTCGTGGGGGGCGGGGCGGCCGGACTCGCCGCCGCCGCCGCCCTCTGCCGGCGCGGGGTCGAGGTGACGCTGCTCGAGGCGCGCGACCGGCTGGGCGGGCGGGTCGACACGCGGCCCGATCCCGTCCTCGGCGTCGCGCTCGAGCGCGGCGCCGAGTTCGTGCACGGCCGGCCGGAGACCACGCTCGCGCTGGCGCGCCGCGCGCACGCGCCCGTCCGCCGGGTGCCCGACCGGCACCTGCGCCGGCGCGGGGGGAGGCTCGTGGACGCGGCGCGGGCGTTCGCACAGGCCCAGGCGCTGCTCGGCGAGGGGACGCGGGACGACGAGCCGTTCGCGGCGCTGCTCCGCCGCGCGAGGCCGCGGGGCGACGTCGCCCGGCTCGCCGCCGAGTTCGTGCGCGGCTTCTACCTCGCGGACCCGCGCACGGCGTCCTCGCGGGCGCTCGCCGAGATGACCCGCGCGATGGACGAGCTCGGCGCCGACGTGACCCACCGGGTCGAGGGCGGCTACGCGCGGGTGCTGGCGCCGCTCGCGCGCGCGCTCGAAGGCGAGCGCGCCACGGTCCGCCTCGGAGCCGCGGTCGAGGAGCTCCGCTGGCGCCCCGGCGCGGTGGAGGTCTCGGCGCGCGGCCTCGCGGGCGGGCGGCTCGCGCCGCTCGCGGCCGAGCGCGCCGTCGTCACCGTGCCGGTCCCCATGCTGCAGGACGGCGGGCTCCGCTTCGTGCCGCCGCTCGCGGAGCAGCGGCGCGCCGCGGCGATGCTCACCATGGGTCCCATCGTGAAGGTGCTGCTCCGGTTCCGGCGGGCGCCCTGGGACGGCGCGGGGCCGCGCCGGCTCGTGTTCCTGCACGTGGACCGGGCGCCGGTGCCGGTCTTCTGGACGCTCGCGCCGCTCGACGCGCCCGTGCTCGTCGGGTGGGCGGGAGGTCCCGACAGCGCGCGGCTCGCGGGCCGGCCCGCCGCGGAGGTGCTCCGGCTCGCGCTCGCCTCCGCGGCGCGCGGCCTCGGGCGCCCGCCCGGAGCGCTCGAGGAGCTGCTCGACGGCGGGGAGGTCGTCGACTGGACGTCCGACCCGTTCGCGCGCGGCGGTTACGCCGTGTTCCCGACCGGCTCGCGCGGCGCCTCCGAGGCGCTCGCACGGAGCGTCGCGGGCACGCTCTTCTTCGCGGGCGAGGCGACCGCCGGCGGCCATGCGGGCACGGTGGAGGGCGCGCTCCGGAGCGGCGAGCGCGCGGCGCGCGAGGTGCTCGCGACGCTGTGAGACGCAGTCCGATGCTGCGACGTGCGGCCGCGCCCCGCGCGGAGTGAACGTGCGCCTTTACCTCACTGGGGGTGGAGCGGGCATGATGGAGCGTCCTCCGGACGCGCGTCGCGCCGACGGCACGCCCGACGCCTCGGACCTCGACGTGGACGGTGATGGCCACGTCGATCGGGTTCTCCGGTTCGAGGCCTCGGCGCTGAGGCTCTACTCCGGGGCCGTGGAGGCGACGCTCGCGGGGACGACCACGAGCGGCCGCGCGTTCATCGGCTCCGACGTCGTGCGCATGGCCCCCTGACGCCGGCCCGCCCACCGCCGTCGCGCTCCTCCCCGGCCCGCCGAGCGCTCCGACCCCGCGCGCGCCGTCAGCGCACTGGAAGGCCGGCGGCGACCGGCTCCGGAGCGGCGGCGGCCGCAGCCGGCACGCCGTCCACGTAGGCGAGCCGGTTCCCGAGCACCGATGGCACGCGCGGACCGGGCGTGACGAGCCCGACCACGTTGAGCGGGTCGGTGGCCGACACGTCCAGCCGGTCACCGCCGGCGCGCGGGGCACGGCGCGCCGCCCGGAGCGCGTCGAGCGCCTCCGGCAGCGCGAACTGCTCGCCAGGAAAGCCGGCCACGAACCGGCCGCCGCGGACGGTGCCGCGCGCCTCGAGGGCGCGGTAGACGCGCAGGAGCTCCCGCCACGGCGGCACGGCGCTCTCGCGCGCGAGGAGCTGCTTCAGGACGACGCCGTGGCGCCGGAGGTACTGGCCGGCGAGCCACTCCACGGTGGCCTCCCGGTCCATCGCGACGGACCCCTCGGGCCGCAGGAGCGACCAGCGGCCCCCGACCGACCCGGGCCGCCGGAGCAGACCGCGGCGCGGCGGGTCGACGAGCGCGCGAAGCCCCGCGAACGCGTCGCAGGTCGCGACGCCGGCGGAGACGAGCTCCCAGAGCGCCGCCTCCACCTCGCCGGCCGGCCGGCGCGTCGCGGCCGCGAGCTCCGATACGAACGACGCGCCCCGCCGCGCGAGCAGCTCCACGAGCTCCCGCGCCGAGTCGCCGAGCGGCGGCGGCGGCGGCGCGGCCGCGAGCAGCCAGGGCAGGCTCTCGCGCAGAGCGAGCGTCACGGGCGCGTTCCGGGTGGGGGCGTTCCGCCTTCGCGGCCCGGCCTCGTCCACCGGCCCGATCGCGAGCCGGCCGAACGCGACCTCGCCGCTCGCGCACAGCTCGTCGAGGAGCCCGGGCGCGTAGCCCGCGACGCGCGCGGGCAGGAGCTCCCGCTCCCACGCGCCCGCCGCAGCGTGGAAGCCCTGGAGCTGGCCGATCACCTCCGCGAGCCCGTGCGCGCCGTGGAGCCGCGTGCCGGGCGCGGCGTGCTGCCAGCGCGCGAGGAAGCGGACGAGGTCGGCGGCGGTGGCGGGCTCGATCGCCCGGCGCAGCCGCCCCAGGGTGAGCCGGTGGATCCGCGCGAGCACGCTCCGCTCGCACCAGTGGGGCGCGTCCGCGCTCCAGGGCGCGTCGGGCAGGAAGCGCCCGCGCAGCACGAGCCCCTCCACCTCGAGCCGGACGAGCGCGGCGGCGACGGCCCCAGGCTCGAGCCCCACGCGCGCGGCGAGGTCCGCCGCGGTGGTCGGCCCCGAGCGCGGGATCCAGCCGCGCACGATCGCCAGCGCCGCGGCGTCGCCGTCCTCGGGCGCGCGCTCCACCGGGAGCTGCGTGAAGGGCGGGTCGAGCTCGGCGCCCGCGCCGCCGGCCCGCAGGGCAGGCCTGGCCGCGAGGGCGAGCCCCACCCGCTCGGCCGCGAGCCACCAGACCGCGCCGCCGGCGCGGAGCCGCGTGGACCGGCCGTCCGCGCGGAGCGCCGCCTCGTGGCCCCGCCACGCGGCCCCCTCGCCTTCGGGCAGCAGGCCGAGGTCGAGGAGCGCGTCGTGCAGCTCGTCGGGATCGCGGACCTCCGGGAAGACCTGGGCGGTCACCTCCGCGATGGCCGCCGGATCCAGCGCGCCGATGCCGCCCGCCTCGACGGCCGGCAGCGCGCGCCGGATCGCGACCGCCCGCGCCCGGCGCTCCTCGAGCGGCGCGTCGTCGAGGTAGGCCCAGGGCTTCGCGCCCAGGATCTCGTGGGAGAGCGGGGACGGCTCCGCGGTGTCGACCGCCACGAGCCGCACCTCGCCCCGCGCGATCCGCCCGAGCAGCGCGCGGAGCGCCTCCGCGTCCATGGCCTCGCCGAGACAGTCGCGCAGCGTCTCGGCGACGAGCGGGTGGTCCGGCACGGCGATCGCCCCGCCCGCGGCGTTGTCCTGGCAGGCCACCTGGGCGGGGAAGACGGCGGCGAGCAGGTCCTGCGCGCGCATGCGGGCGATCGGCGGCGGGATCTTCTTGCCTCGCCAGGTGCGCGGCAGCGCGAGGGCGCGGGTCGCGTTCCAGCGCCAGCGCACCCCGAACATCGGCGCCTGGAGGGCGGCCTGCGTGAGCACCTCGACGGCCGTGCCCGCGGTGACGAGCTCGAAGATCGACTCGAGCGGGAACGAGTGCTGGGGACCGAGCGAGAGGAGCACGCCGTCGTCGTTGGCCGCCGCCTGCAGCTCGAAGTCGAAGGTGCGGCAGAACCGCTTGCGCAGCGCGAGGCCGAGGGCGCGGTTGGTGCGCGCGCCGAGCGGCGCGTGCACGACGAGCTGCATCCCGCCCGCCTCGTCGAAGAACCGCTCCGCGACGAGCGTCTCGTGCGTGGGCATCGCCCCGAGCGCCGCGCACCCCGCGGCGAGGTAGTCGACGAGCTGGCTCGCGCCCGCGGCCGGGAGCGCGCACTCGGCCGCCACCCAGGCGGCGGCGCCGGCGCGGTCGGGCAGGCGGCGCTCGACCTCCGCGCGCAGGGCGGAGACCGCCGCCGAGAGCTCCGCGCTCCGCCCCGGAGCCTCGCCGAGCCAGAACGGGACGCCGGGCGGAGCGCCGTGCGCGTCCTCCACCCGCACGACGCCCGCCTCGATCCGTCGCACGCGCCAGGAGGTGTTGCCGAGCAGGAAGACGTCGCCCGCGATGCTCTCCACCGCGAAGTCCTCGTCCACCTGCCCGACGAGGACGCCCTCCGGCTCGGCGATCACCGCGTACTGGGCGCTGTCGGGGATGGCCCCGCCGCCGGTGAGCGCTGCGAGGCGCGCCGCGCGGCGCCCCTTCACCCGGCCGTGGACCGCGTCCCGGTGGAGGAGCGCCGTCGTCCGGCCCGGGCCGGTGGCGATCCCCTCCGAGAGCATCTCGACCACCGCGTCGAACTCCTCGCGCGGCAGGTCGCGGTAGGGCCAGGCGCGCCGGACGAGCGCATGGAGCCGCTCGAGGTGGATGGGCGCACACGCGGCCTCGGCCACGAGCTGCTGGGCGAGGACGTCGAGCGGGTGGCGCGGGATGCGGACGGCCTCGAGCTCCGCGGCGCGCAGCCCGCGCACGAGCGCGGCGCACTCGACCAGCTCGTCGCGGCTCAGCGGGAAGAGCCGCCCCTTCGGGATCGCCCCGTGGACGTGCCCCGCGCGCCCGATCCGCTGGAGCCCGACGCCGAGCGCGCCCGGCGAGCCGAGCTGCACGACGAGGTCCACCGTCCCGACGTCGATCCCGAGCTCGAGCGAGGCGGTGGCGACGATGGCCCGGAGGGCGCCCGCCTTGAGCCGCTCCTCCGCCTGGAGCCGCCTCGCGCGGGAGAGGCTGCCGTGGTGGGCCGCCACGAGGTCGGGCCCGAGCCGCCCGGCGAGCGCGTGGGCGGCCCGCTCCGCGAGCCTTCGCGTGTTCACGAACACCACCGTGGAGCGATGCTCGCGCGCGAGCGCGGCGATCCGGTCGTAGGTCTCCCCCCAGAGCTCGGCGGAGGGGATGCTCGAGAGCTCGTCGCCCGGGATCTCGATGCCGAGGTCGAGCGTGCGGCGCCGCCCCACCTCGACGATGGCGCAGCGGGGCACGCCCGCCTTCGACACCCGCTCGGCGCCCACCAGGAAGCGCGCCATCTCCTCCACCGGGTTGACGGTGGCCGAGAGCCCGATCCGCTGGGGGCGACGGCGCGCGAGCGCCTCGAGCCGCTCGAGCGAGAGCGCGAGGTGGGCGCCCCGCTTGTCGCGCGCGACGGCGTGGATCTCGTCCACGATGACCGTCTGGACCGCGGTGAGCGCCGCCCGGCCCCGATCGCTGGTGAGGAGCAGGTAGAGCGACTCCGGGGTGGTGACGAGCACGTGGGGCGGGCGGCGGGTCAGCGCCTGGCGCCGCGCGGCCGGGGTGTCGCCGGTGCGGAGCCCGACGCGGATCTCCGGCGCGGGGTGGCCCGCCTCGACGGCCGCCGCGGAGAGCTCCGCGAGCGGCGCCTGCAGGTTCTTCTCCACGTCGTTCGAGAGGGCGCGCAGCGGCGACACGTAGAGGACCCGCGTCTCGGCGGCGAGCCGCCCGTCGAGCGCGTCGCGCAGGAGCCCGTCGAGCGCGGCGAGGAACGCCGCGAGCGTCTTGCCCGACCCCGTGGGCGACGAGACGAGCACGTCGCGGCCGGCCGCGATCTCCGGCCATGCGCGGAGCTGAGGCGCGGTCGGGGGGCCGAGCCGCCGCTCGAACCAGCGCTGCACGATCGGGTGGAAGCCCTCGAGCATGGGCCCGGTCTTAAGCGGCGAGGGCCGTGGACGCCCTCGCTTCCACGCCCGGGGTACGGGCCAGGCGTTCGCGACGGCGAGGCCGCCCTGCCGCGCGGCGCCCGCTCACCCCGACGCGCGCCGCGCGCGGCTCACTGCCGGTCGGTCATCGCCACGTGCCCCTCGGCCTTGGCACAGTGGGCGCAGCAGTAGGTCTTCTTCGCGGGCGTGACCTCCATCCCGTGGCCGAGGATCCGGCAGCCGCAGTGATCGCACCGCGGCGCCAGCGCGTGGAACGCGCACTCGAAGCTGTCGAACACGTGCTCCTGCCCGCCCGCCGCGACGATCTTGAACGACTTGTCGTACGCGTTCCCGCATACCTCGCAGCTCGCCATGGCGCCCTCCTCCGGCCCGCCGCGCGCCAACGCCCGCGCGCTCCGGGCCCGCTCGCGTCACCGTAACCACTCGCCGACCACTCGGCCGGCCCGCGGCGCCCCGCCAAGCGGGTGGGGCGGCGGGCGCTCACCGGCCGCTCGCGGCCCCGACCCCTCCGAGCAGGTGGACCGAGACGTCCGGGACGGTCGCGTGCCCCCCGGCGACGGGGACCCGCGCCCAGCTCGCCGCGGCGAGCCCCTGCACCGAGAGGAACACCGCGCCCGCGGGGAAGAAGCGACGCTCCGCGCCGACCACCACCGCCGGCCCCGAGAGGTGATACCCACCGCCGAGCGGGCCCCCGCCCTCGAAGGTCCGTCCCCGCACCGTGCTCTCCGGGTGCGCGACCACCAACCCCGCGCCGGCGCGCGCCCAGGTGTCGCGCGCGACCTCCCGCGCGTGACTGAAGAGCACGAGGTTGTAGCCGTGCGAGACGCCGAACCGCTGCACCTCGGGCGGCGGGTTCGTCAGGTAGAGCTTGTGGTGCAGCAGGTCCACGGCCCATTCGCTCCCACCGCTCCAGCGCGCCCCGCGCAGGGCGTAGTAGAGCGGCGACTCGAACGGGCGCGTCTCCCAGCGCGCACGCACGCGGATCGGTGCCTCGCCCTGCTGCCGGATGGTGAGTGGGAGCGAGAGGTCGAACGGGAAGCCGACGGCCGCCTGGAAGGACCAGCCCGCGGCGGCCGCCACGCCTGGCGCCCCGGACGCGAGCACGAGGAGAGCGACGAGGATCGGCCGCCGCATGGATGCGCCTCGTCCGGGCGCGACGCGGCCGCGCCTCGCGCCGCGCCCGGCCTCACCTCCGCAGGAGCTTGAGCGCGTGCGTCCAGCTGTTCTTGCGGAAGCCGGGGATGCACCACAGGACGCAGAGCGGCTCGATGGCGCGCGCGGCCTCGGCCGCTCCCAGGTCCTCCGTCTCCCAGCCGAACGCGTCGAGCACCGCCGTGACCTCGCGCTTCGCGCCGTCGTCGTTGCCGCAGATGAACATCGTCGGCTTCCCGCCAGGGAGCTGCGGGTTCACCATGAGCGCGTTCCCCACGCAGGAGAAGGCCTTCACGAGCTTCGCCCGGGGCGCCCGCGCCTGGAGCGCCTCGAGCAGCGAGGCGTTCGGCCCGGTGAAGACGGTCAGCACCCCATTCACCGGCGGTGCGTCGGCGAGCGGGTTGGTCGTGTCGATGACCGTCTTGCCGTCGAGCGCCCCTGCGCAGGCGTCGAGCGCGGCGCCCGCGGCGGAGCCCTTCACGGCGAGCACGACCAGCTCGCCGAAGCGGGCGGTCTCGGCGAACGTGCCCGCCTGCGCCTTCGGCCCGGCGGCCGCCCGCCACGCCGCGAGCTTCGCCGGATCGCGCGAGCCCCGCATCACCTCGTGCCCGTGCTTCAGGAAACCGTCGGCGAGCACCTGCCCCACCACGCCGGACCCGATCACCCCGACCTTCATCGCAGCCTCCTGCTCCGTGCGCCTGGGATAGCCGCCGGGCCTGGCGGGGACCAGACCCGGGCGTGGCCTGCGCGAGGTCACTCCACCCAGTCCGCGATGAAGACGTTCGTCTCCCCCGGCCGCGAAGCGTGCCGGTTCGAGGCGAAGACGAGCTGCTTCCCGTCGGGCGAGAACATCGGGAACCCGTCGAACGACGCCTCGGCCGTGATCCGCTCGAGCCCGCTCCCGTCGTCGTTCACGAGGTAGAGGTCGAAGTTCCGCCCCTTCGGGTCGCCGACGTTCGAGGCGAAGACGATCCGGCGCCCGTCGGGGTGGAAGAACGGCGCGAAGCTCGCGGCGCCGAGGCGGGTCACCTGCCGCACGTCCGAGCCGTCCGCCGCCATCGTGTGGATCTCGAGCTTGCCGGGGCGGACCCGCTTCTCCGCGAGCAGGGCCCGGTACTCGGCGAGCTCCGCCTCGCCCGTCGGCCGGCTGGCCCGGAACACGATCCGCTTGCCGTCCGCGGAGAAGAACGCGCCGCCGTCGTAGCCGGGCGTGCTCGTGAGCCGGACCAGGCCCGAGCCGTCGAGCCGCATCTTGTACAGCTCGAGATCGCCGTCGCGCGTGGAGGTGAAGACGATCCAGCCGTCGCGGGAGAGGGTGGCCTCGGCGTTGTACGTGCCGGCCGCCGGCGCGAGCGGGCGCAGGTCCGAGCCGTCCGCCCGGGCCGTGTAGAGCTGGTAGTCGTAGAGCGGCCAGACGTAGCCCCTGGAGAGGTCCGGCTTGGGCGGGCACTCGGGCGCCGTCGCGTGCGTGGAGGCGTAGACGAGCCGGTCGCCCGCCGGGAAGAAGTAGCCGCAGGTGACCCGGCCCTGGCCCGACGACACCTGGCGCACGCCCTCGCCGCCGGCGGTCATCACGTAGAGCCGATCGCACGCGGCGCCGTCGCGGGTGGACTGGAAGACGAGCGCGCGCCCGTCGAAGCTGAAGTAGGCCTCGGCGTTCTCGCCCCCGAAGGTGAGCTGCCGCACGTTGCGGAGGTGGCGCTCGCCGGGGAGCGCCAGGTCGGGTGGCGCGGCGGGGGCGATCGGCTGCCCGCGCGAGCCGGCGCAGGCGACCGCGAGCAGGACGGCCGAAGCCCAGCCACGCGCGCTCGGTACGCTCATCATCTCCGCTCCTCCAGCCTCACCTTGGCCGTTCGCCGCTCGGCGCCGCGCGCCCACTCCACCTCCACCTCGTCCCCGGGCCGGTTCGAGCGGAGCGCGAAGGCGAGGTCCTGCAGGTTCAGCACGCGGGTCGCACCGACCCGGAGCAGCACGTCGCCGCCGACGAGCCCGGCCCGCTCGGCCGGGCTCCCCGGTCGCACGCCGGTGAGGAGCACGCCGGGCTCCGATCGCTCCGCGAAGTCCGGGATCGCGCCGAGGTACGACCCGTAGCCGCGCTCGCCCCGGCCCTCGCGCGGCGGCGGACCGGCGGCGCGGACCACCTCGAGCCGCCCGTCGCGGTCGGCGGCGCCCCGCGCGGCGCGGTACGCGAGGCGCGCCACCGCGGCGAGCCCCTCCGCGTCGATCTTCTCGGCGGTGTCCGTGGGCCGGTGGTAGTCGGCGTGGGCACCCGTGAACAGGAAGATCACCGGCACGCCCCGCGCGTGGAAGCTCGTGTGGTCGGAGGGGCCGTAGCCGCCCTCGCCTCCGAACGCCAGCGTGAGCGGCAGGGGTGGCGCCCGCCTCGAGAGCGCGCGCACCTCGTCGCGGAGCCCCCTCGCGGTGTCGGCGCCGTCCACGTACACCTTCCCGTCCCGGGACCGGCCGACCATGTCGAGGTTCACCATGAGCTGCATCCGCTCCACCGGGCAGCTCGCGGGCGGGTTCTTCACGAGGTGCGCCGAGCCGAGCAGCCCCGCCTCCTCCGCGGCGAACGCGGCGAAGAGCAGCGTCCGGCGCGCCGGCCCCTCCGCCGCGAACGCCCGCGCCGCGGCGAGCAGCGCCGCGACGCCGCTCGCGTTGTCGTCCGCGCCGGGGTGGACCACGCCGGTCTGCTCCGGCGCGAGCGACGCGTCGCCTCCGAGACCGAGGTGGTCGTGATGCGCGCCGATGACCACGCACTCGCCGGCGAGCGCGGGATCGCGCCCCGGGAGGATCGCGACCACGTTCGCGGTCTCGGCCCGCTCGTGGAGCACCTCGACGTCCAGGCGGGCACGCAGGCCGAGGGCGCGCGGGTGAGGCCTCCCGTCCGCCTCGCCCGGCGCCGCGAGCGCGCGCACGTCCACGCCGGCGCGGGCGAGCGCGGCGGCCGTGACGCGCGCGGCGACGAGGCCCGCGCGCGAGGAGACCTGCCCGCGCCAGGGCGGGAGGTCGTCCGGCCCCTCGTGGCTCCACACGTCGCGGACGCCGAGGAGCGCCGCCGCGCCGTGGTCGCGCGCGTTGATCGCCTTGTAGCGCCACTCGGCGAAGCGGTAGTGGCGCGCGTCGCGGAACGGCGAGGCGTGGTCCACCTCGCGCGGGAAGTCCTGCGCGACGACGACGACCTTCCCCTTCACGTCGAGGCCGGCGTAGTCGTCGTAGCCGAGGTCCGGCGCGCTGATCCCGTACCCGGCGAACACGAGCTCCCCCTCGACCGTCCCGTCGTCGCTGAAGCCGAACGGCAGCCAGTCCCGCGCGAGCGCGAGCGCTCCGGCGCCGAGGGCGAGGGCGTTCCCGCCCTTCAGGGTGGCGCGGAACGGCGCCTCGAAGCGCTGCAGGTAGCCCCCGTCGAACGCAGGAGCGAGCCCCGCCTCGGCGAACCTCGCCCCGATCCAGGCGGCCGTCTCCTGGCCGCCGTCCGTCCCGACGCCGCGCCCGGTGCGAGCGGGATCGGCGAGCCAGCTCACCTCGGCGCGCGCGCGGGCCACGTCGATGGCCGGCTCCGGCGCGACGCGCCCCTCCTCCCGCGCGGCGCAGGCGGCGAGGAGGAGGAGGGCGAGCGAGGCGAGCCTTCCCGGTCGGGGCATGAGCCCGTACATAGCGCGCGGGACGCCGGGGGCAGCCGCACGCGTGGGGCGCGGCGGCGCCGGGCGCGGTCAGCCTCCGCGCCACCAGCTCCACTTCACGAGGAACGAGTCGGTGACCGGCCCGCGAAACAGCTCGGGCGTCCCGAGGTCGCCCGGGAGCTCGCGGCCGTCGAGCGGCGGGAGCTCGCTCTGCGATCGCGTGTAGACGAGGTACAGCGTCGATCCGAGGCGGTACTCCCAGCGAAGCACCGCGTTCAGGTTGACGACCCCGTGGTGCGAGGCGGGATCGCCGCCGTACGCGATCGGCGCGAGGTCCGAGTGGGACAGGTCCCGCCTGCCCTGGATCGACGCACCGTAGAACGTTTCGCCCCAGCGGACCGCCTGGCTGAAGTACTGGGCGTAGAGCTGGGCGGTGAGGCGCGGCGTGAACACGAGCTGCTGCCGCAAGGTCAGCGAGATGAACTCCGGGTCCTGGACGCCGAACACCGCGGTGCCGTCGTCGAGCGTCTCGACCCAGCGCGGGCCCTGGGGCTTCAGCCCGTACGCGCCCTCGAGCCGCGTCTCGAGCCGCGGGTGCGGCCGCCAGCTCGCCTCGAGATCCCACCCCCAGCCCGTCTTCGCCTCGAACGGCCCCTCGTGCAGCGTGCGGCTCACGAACACCTCGCCGCTCGCCTGCAGCTTCCGGTGCGGGTCCGACGCCAGGACGAGCGTGACGAACCCGTTGCCGATGCGCTCGAACGGCACGCCCGCGCGCGCGATCTCGCGCGTGTCGTACTGCGGCAGCTCGAGCCCGACGCGCGAGCCGATCCGCTGGTACCCCGGGAGCTCCAGCTCCGAGTAGACGTTGGTGTTGATGCCGCGCGGGAGCCGCCCGTCCGCCGTCCAGTTGACGTCGAGGAGGTAGTCGACCTGGAAGGCGTGGAACGGCCCGAACCCGTTCGGGCGGACGTAGTGCGCGCTCAGATCGACCCACTGGTAGTCCGAGAACGGCTGGAAGCCGATCTGGTTCAGGTCGAGCTTCGCGTCCTCGTAGAGGTACTGGACGTCGAATCGCCACGGCTCGCCCCCGAGCTTCCCCCACCGCATGTGGCCGCCGAGGCCGAGATCGCCGGAGCGGAGCATCGTGCCGTCCCGCAGCGTCCGCCCCTCGTCGGGCCCGCCCACCGCCTGCGTGAGCGAGACCTGGGCGAAGCCGCCCCAGTCGCCGGGCACGTTCACGTCGAGCGCGAGCGCGTTCGCGCCGTGCGAGTCGCAGCCGGCCGCGTCGTAGTCGGCGTCGGAGGCGAACTCGCCGCGGCGGCACCGCGGCTCGAGCGGCGTCGCCGCGGCGAGCGTGGCCCCGACGGCCGTGCCGCCCGCGAGCCGCTGGCGCGCGACCGCGGCGAAGTAGTTCGTGGTGACGGGGTGCGCCGACGGCAGCGCGTCCTCGGGGCCGAACCGGAACGGCTGCCGCGCGCGGAAGCGCCAGCTGCGGTCCGGGTCCGCCTCGTGGGTCGCGAGCGTGGTCGGGTCGCCGCCGTAGCCGAACGGCACGAGCGACCGGTTCCCCGCCCCCATGACCACGGAGTCGAGCACGCCGACGTCGAGGCCGGCGCGGGCCGTCCCGGTCACCTTGACGGCGCCGAGGATCGGCGCGTCCAGGCCGACGCGCCGGGAGTAGAAGACCTGCTGCTGCACGCCGTACTCGCGCCCCACCGGCTCGAAGATGTCGAGCCCCTCGAGGAAGAACGGCCGCTTCTCGGGGAAAAACTGCTCCGCGGTCGAGAGGTTCTGGATCACCTCGTCCGTCTCGACCTGCCCGAAGTCGGGGTTGAGCGCCCCCGTGAGCGTGAGCCGCTTCCCGAGCGGCGACTTGAAGTCGAGCCCGACGTCGAGCAGCGGGTCGACGAGCCTGGGATCCGGGCGCGCCGGATCCGAGTACTTCGGGCGCATCGTCGCGCGGGCGGCGAGGTACGGCAAGAGCTCGAGCCCGCGCGGCGGGTCCACGCCGACGAGCCCCTCGAGGCGGCCGAAGCGCGAGACCACGAGGTCGCCTGGGTTCACCGGGTTCGCCTTCCGCGGGACCAGCTCCGAGTCGAAGACCTGGTGCGTGCGCGGCACGTGGCGGCGCACCACGAACCCCCAGCGCTGCTCCGGCGCCCGGGAGAACCGGAGCTGACGGAACGGGATGGCGATCTCGGCGGACCAGCCGCGCGCGTCCACCTCCACGGCGGCGTCCCAGACCGCGTCCCAGCTCTCCGTCTTGTTCACGTCGGCGAAGAGGAGCTCGTCGCGAAGGACACCCGCCGCGTTCACGCTGAACACGTACGCGGTGCGCCCGCCCGCGCCGGAGTCGATGGCGACCTCGACGCGATCGGAGGTGGGGTCGCTGTCGCGGCGGGCGAGCTGCCGCACGATCGCGCCGGGCTGCGGATCCGTGCAGGTGACGCCGACGTAGAGCGTCGTGTCGTCGTAAAGGACCCGCACCTCGGTCGGGAAGCTCGCGGGCAGCCCCGCCTGCGGGAAGCTCTCGACGAAGCGGGAGAACGCCGGGGCCGCCTTCCACTCCGCCTCCTCGAGGCGGCCGTCCAGGCTGACGCGTCCCGACGTCCGGTGCGCCGCGATCACCTCGGGGTCGGCCGAGGCGGCCGAGGCGAGGAGGCCGGCGAGCGCGGCTGCGATGGGCTTCACGGTGGACCTCGGCTCGAGTGCGTCCCATCTCCCGGAGATCCCATCGGTCCTTCCGTGACGAGCCCCGCGCCGGCCGCGTGGCCCGCCGCCGCCCTACGGCCTTCACCCGCCGGTATTTCGTGCTCCCCCTCGCGCGTGCACGGCATGTGATGAGGACCGATCGGGGAGGAACGGCCATGTTCAAGGACACGAAGGCGTTCTCGGGCTTCTCCGTGAACGACATCGGGAAGGCCCGGAAGTTCTACGGCGAGACGCTCGGGCTGAAGGTCACCGAGCTGCACGGCATGCTCGAGCTCCACGTCGCGGGCGGCACGCGCCTCCTCGTCTACCCGTGTCGGTCGATCGACGAGAACGGTTGATCGCGGTCCAGCTCGTGACGCGCGGACGCGCTCGTCGCCGTCCGCGAGCTGCCGCCCTCCCCGCCGCGGATCTCCACCCCGCTCCCGGCGGCCCCGCTACCGGTCTGACCGCAACCCTCTCGGGCGCCTGTCGGCCACTGGCGCATCCGAGCCTTGTGCGTTCCCTCGCTCGCACTTAAGCCGACATGACTCGCGCGCGTACGCCTGCCCGCGCATTCCCGTTCATGAGGTCACCCATGAGAACGAGCCTCCGGAGACTCCTTGTAATCGCTTGTGCCTTCGCCGCGTTGCCGGCCTTGGTCCTCGCCCAGTCGGCGACGAGCGCCAAGGCGAAGGACGCCCTGGCCCGGTTGGAGCGCGCGACCGGTGGGGCGGTCACCGCCTCGACGCACCGCTCCACCGCCGTCTCGCGCTTCATCCGCGCGGCACCCGGGGCGAGCCTCGGTCGGGGCCCTGCGACCAGCGCGGCGGCGAAGGAGCAGGAGTCGCTCGCCTTCTTCCGCGCGTACGGCGCCGCCCTCGGTGTGGACGACGCCGCCGCGCTCAGGCTCGTCGGGACCACCACGGACGCCCTCGGCCAGACGCACCTCACGTGGAAGCAGTTCCACGGCGGGGTCCCGGTCTTCGCGGCGACCGTGAAGACGCACTTCGACGCGTCGCACCGGCTCCGGTCGGTGGGCGGCACCGCCATCCCGGACATCACCGTGAACGAGACGCCGATCTGGACCCGCGAGGACGCCGCCGTGGTCGCGCACGGCGCGATCGCCGCGGAGCGCGGGGACGCAGGCAGGCTCGGGGTCGGCACCTCCACGCTCTACGTCTACCGGACCGGGCTCGCCCGGGGCGTGCCGGGGGCGAACCACCTCGCGTGGGAGATCGAGGTGACCGACGGTGCGGCGATCCGCGAGCTCGTCTACGTCGACGCGCACACCGGGAAGGTGATCGATCGCGTCAACGGCGTGCACGACGACCTCTCCCGCCGCGCGTACGACGGCCACAACCTCGCGTTCGCGCCGGCGAACTACCCCACCGGCGCGTACTGGCTCGAGGGACAGCGCTTCCCGACCAAGTCGGAGGAGGCGAACAACATGATCGTCTCCTCGAAGGAGGTCTACGACCTCTTCAACATCGCGTTCGGCTACGAGTCGTTCGACGGGGAAGACGGGATCATGGACGCGATCTTCGACCGCGGCTACGACTGCCCGAACGCCTCGTGGAACGGCACCTTCATCTCGTTCTGCCCGGGCACGACGACCGACGACGTGACCGCCCACGAGTGGGGGCACGCGTACACGCAGTACACGCACAACCTCATCTACCAGTGGCAGCCGGGCGCGCTGAACGAGTCGTACTCGGACATCTGGGGCGAGACCGTCGACCTCGTGAACGGCCGCGGCACCGACGCGCCGGGCGGCGCGCGCAGCGCGGCCGCCTGCACCACGTTCTCCCCGCCCGTCGGGCAGCTCCACGTGAACGCGCCGGCGGCGATCGCGGGCGACTACTTCGCGCAGTCGGCCGCGTTCGGCCCGGCGCTCACGCCCACCGGCATCACGGGCGACGTCGTCGCCGCCCTCGACGCCGCCGACGCCGCCGGCCCGAGCACCTTCGACGCCTGCTCGGTGATCACCAACCCGGCCGACGTCGCGGGCCGCATCGCGCTCGTGAACCGCGGGACCTGCACCTTCTCCGCGAAGGTCTACAACGCGCAGCTCGCCGGCGCGATCGGCGTCATCGTCGCGAACAACGCCGCGACCGGCCTGCCCGGCATGGGCGCCGGGGTCAACGCGGCGCTCGTCACCATCCCGTCCCTCGGCGTGCAGCAGGCGACCGGGACCGCCATCCGCGCCCAGCTCGCCGTCCCCGTCACCGTGAACGCCACGCTGCGCGCCTCGCCGGGCACGGACGCGAGCTACCGCTGGCTCTTGGGCGAGGACGCGACCGCGTTCAACGGCGCGATCCGCGACATGTGGAACCCGACCTGCTACTCGAACCCGGGCAAGGTGAGCGACAGCGCATACTATGTGTGCAGCACCGCCGACGCGGGCGGCGTGCACTTCAACTCCGGTGTCCCGAACCACGGGTTCGCGCTGCTCGTGGACGGCGGGACGTACAACGGCGTCTCGGTCGCGGGGATCGGGCTCACGAAGGCCGCGCACCTCTACTTCCGCGCGCAGTCGGTCTACCAGGTCGAGGACAGCGACTTCGCCGACCACGCCGACGCCCTCGAGCAGTCGTGTCTCGATCTCACGGGGTCGCCGCTCGCCGCGCTCACCCCCGGCGGTCCGGGGGCGACGATCGTGTCGGGCGACTGCGCCCAGGTCGCGGCGGCGATCGCGGCGGTCGAGCTCCGGACGCCGCCCACGTTCTGCAACTTCGCGCCGCTCCTCAACCCGACGCCGCCAGCGGCCTGCGGCACGGGCACGACCGGCGTCGCACAGGCGATTGCCGCCTATGACTTCGAGAGCGATCCCACGGCGACCTGGACCGCGACGCACGCGGGCGCGACGCGCGACTTCACGGCGCGCGACTTCGCGTGGGTGAGCTCGCTCCCGAGCGGGCGCGCCGGCTCCGGCTTCTTCGGGCCCGATCCGGACATCGGCAGCTGCTCGCGCGGCGGTGACGAGTCGGGCGTCCTGTTCCTCACGAGCCCCGCCGTCGTGCTGCCGGCCGGCGCGCAGCTCCCGCGCGTGGCCTTCGATCACTGGGTCGCGACGGAGCCGCTCTTCGACGGCGGAAACCTGAGCGTGAGCGTCAACGGCGGCGCGTGGCAGCTCGTGCCGCCCGCCGAGATCATCTTCAACCGCTACAACGCGCTGCTCACCTCGGCGGCGGCCGGCAACACCAACCCGCTCGCGGGCCAGCCGGCCTGGACGGGCACGAACGGCGGGCAGGTGACCGGCTCCTGGGGCCGCTCGCTGGTGAACCTCGGGGCCTTCGCCGCCGCCGGCGACACCGTCCGGCTGCGCTGGAACCTCGGCACCGACGGCTGCGGCGGGAGCTACGGCTGGTACCTCGACGACGTGAGCGTCTACAGCTGCACGCCGGCGCCAGCGCCGTAGCAGGACTGGGGGCCGCCGCGCTGGACGCGTGGCGGCCCTCACCAAACCCGGATCGGGCGCGACGTCGAGCGCCCCGCCGCGGGCGTCACTCGCCCGGCGTCCCGAGCCGGCGCCGCCTCGGCTGCGTTGACGCGCGGAGCGCGCGCGCCTATCTGGTTCACCCGTGGGGACTCCCGGGTCCACCGCCGCGCGCGCCCGCTTCGTGGCGCTGCTCCTCGCGTTCGCGGGCGCCTGCGCGACGCGCGTCGCGAGCGACCGGCCGCCCAGCGTCGTCCTCACGAACGCCAGGGTCTTCACGGGCGACCCGGCGCACGCCTGGGCGGAGGCCCTCGCCATCCGCGGCGATCGGATCGTCGCGGTGGGCGCGCGCGCGGAGATCGAGGCGTCGGCGGCTCCCGGCGAGACGCAGGTCATCGACGCCGGAGGCCGCACGGTGATCCCCGGGATCAACGACGCGCACGTCCATGCGCCGGACGTGTGGCACCCGGTCGAGGCGGCCACCGCGCCCGACCCGTCCTCCGCCGAGCTCCTCGCGGCCGTCGCGAAGGCCGCCCGCTCGGCGCCCGAGGGCGCGTGGATCCATGGCGACCTCGGTGTCGCGGCGCTCGACGACCCTGCGCTCGGGCGCGTGGCGCTGGACCGCGTCGCCCCTCGCCACCCCGTCTGGCTGGACAACCTCGCGGGGCACGCGACGATCCTGAGCTCGCTCGCGCTCCGGACGGTCGGCGTCGATGACGCGTCGCGGCCGCCCGCCGGCGGGTTCTACGGGCGCGACCGCGCCGGGCGGCTCGACGGGCGCGTGGACGAGTACGCGCGCTGGGTCGCGATGCGGCACCTCGCGAACGAGGTGGACGACGCCACGGTCGCGAGAGAGGCGCTGGCGCTGTCCGCGCAGGCGGCTCGCTTCGGGATCACGACGCTGCAGGACATGTCGAACGTCGTCGACGCGCGGCGGCTCGCGGAGATCCTCGCCAGGAACCCGCCCCCCGTCCGCTGGCGCATCATCCGCTTTCCGCTCGGCCTGATCGAGCGCGCGGAGCGCCCGGCTCACCCGGCGTCCGCCCTCGTCCGCGTCTCCGGGACGAAGTACATCCTCGACGGGACGCCGATCGAGCGCGGCGCGGCGATGCTGCAGCCGTACTCCGATCGCCCGGGCTGGAGCGGCGGCTGAACCACGACGCGTTCAACGCCATCTTCGCCCCCCTGTCGCACCGGGCGCACATCGTCCAGTTCGACGCCACGAGCACCGAGCTGGATCCGGCCGCGCGCGCTCGTCGAGCAGGCGTGGAGCGACCAGCGCGGCGCGAGCTTCTTCTTCGTCGTCTCGCGCGCCAGCACCGACGGTGACGAGACCTACAACGAGGCGCTCAGCCGCGACCGCGCGAAGGCGGTCCTGGACCACCTCGATCGGACCTTCCACGACGAGGACCTGAAGCGGCAGGTGGGCCTGCTCTGGCTGGGCGAGGAGTTCGCGCAGCTCCCGACCGAGCTCTGCCGCTGGGACCGCTCGCGCTCCGGCTCCTGCAGCCGGGCGGACATCAACCGCAGCGCCTTCGTGGCCTGGGTCGACTGTGCGATCTGACCGGCGGGCGCTCGCGGTCGCCGCCGTGGTGGTGGGGGCCGCGCTCGCCGCCGGCTGCCAGGAGCCGCCGCCCGCGGCGGGCGCCGCGCTCCCGGCGCGCTTCGAGGGCGTTCGCAAGCAGCCCGCGCCCGGCGCGGCGCCGCAGAGCGCGTTCTGCGAGCGGAGCTACCCGCCCGGCGGCGAGGGCGCCCGCCGCTACGTGGGGCCTCCACAGCGCCCGTTGCCCGGCGCGGTCGAGGGGGCGAACGGCGCCGGGGCGCCCGCGACGGGGTGGACGTGGGTCAACCTGTGGGCGACCTGGTGTACCCCGTGCGTCGAGGAGATGGAGCTGCTCGCGCGCTGGCGGGAGGGGTTCTCGCGCGACGGCGTGCAGGTGAGGTTCGAGCTCCTCAGCATCGACGAGGCGGCGCGCGCGCAGGACCTCGTCGCCTGGCGCTCGAGGCCGGTGCCCGGCCCGATCCGCTGGCTCCGCTCCGAGGAGGATCTCGGACCGTTGCTCGACTCCCTCGGCGTGGAGCGCGGCGCCATGATCCCGATCCATGCGCTCGTGGACGGCTCGGGCTGGCTGCGCTGCGTCCGGGTGGGCGCCGTCCACGAGCAGGACTACGCCGCGGTGAAGGGGCTCCTCGCGCGGTAGCGCGAGCCGTCCGTGTGAGGCGACCTCGGCCGCGCACCGCGCGCAGCGCCTCCTGTGGGAGTGACGTGGGGCGGTGGATCGATACACTGCCCTCACCGCGAGCAAAGGGGAGGTAGCGCATGGTCGACCGCGTCGGAGGCCCGCGGTGCAGCACCCGCCGCCGCTGGCTCGCCGTGCTGGCCGGCCTCGCCTGGGCGGCCGCCGCGTCGGCGGACGGCCCCGCGGACGAGGCGCTCATCCCGGAGAGTCGCTTCGAGGAGCTGCTCGAGAGCGGGTCCGCCGAGCCGCTGGAGCGGTCGAGGCCCTACCGCGAGGCGGATCTCGCTCCCTACTTCTCGTGCAGCGCGGCGCGGGCGCGTGGCGCGCGCGGCGGAGAGGCCCCCCCGGCGCGCTACCTGCGCGCGACCGCGGCGCTGCGCAGCGACCCCGCCGCGGCGGCGCTCCAGTTCCGGGCGCTCGCCGCCGACTACCCGCAGCTCCGCGATCGATGCCTCTTCAACGCGGCGCGCGCGCTGGAGCGCGTGCGCAAGCGCAGCGCGGCCGCCGCCGCGTACGGCGAGGTGAGCCCGGGCTCCGCGCTGCATGCGGCGGCCCAGCTCGCGCGGTCCCGGGTGCTCGAGCGCGCGCTGGAGCTCGACGCCGCGCTCGAGGCGCTCGCGCCCGTCCGGGCGCTGCCGGTGAACCCGCGCAACGACGCGGTGAGGCGGAGCGCGCTGCTCGCCGCCGCCCGCCTCCACCAGAAGCGCAACGACTACGCCGGCGAGCACCGGGCTATGCTCGAGCTGTGGGCCACGAGCCCGCTCTCGCGCGAGGCGGAGATCGTCTGGGAGCGCCTGCGGGAGCTGCCCATCCCCAACCGCTGGCGCCTGCGCCGCGCCGAGTCCTTCCTCTCGTTCCACCAGAACGCGGAGGCGCTCCGGCTGGCGTCGCAGGTCAAGACCGCCCTGCCCGACGATCACGCGTGCCGCGCGGCGTGGGTGGTCGGCAGCGCCCTCCGGAAGGAGCGGAGGCATCGCCAGGCGATCGCCGCGCTCGCGCCGATGGTCGAGGCCTGCAGCCCGTCGGAGCTCCGCGCCGACGCGCTGTACGTCCTCGGGTACTCGCAGTCGCTCGTGGCGAAGGAGGACGCGGTGCGGACGTACGAGACGCTCGCGCGCGAGTTCCCCGAGCACCCGTTCGCCGACGACGCGCTCTTCTTCGCGGCCGAGCTCGACCTGCGCCTGGGGCGCCAGTCGGATGCGCTTCGACGGCTCGAGGAGCTCGCCGCCCGCTACCCGCAGGGCAACTTCGCTCCCGACGCCCTCTTCCAGATCGCGTGGCAGCACCGGGCCGCCGCCGCGTACGGCCCCGCGCTCTCGGCGCTCGAGCGGCTCGCGCGGCTGGCGAGGCTCGACCGCGATCAGCAGCTGCGGGTGAGGTACTGGCGCGCCCGGACGCTCGAGGACCTGGGTGATCCCATGGCCGCGGAGGCGTTCGCGGAGCTCGCGGTGGAGCACCCGGCGACCTGGTACGGGTGGCTCGCGCGCGGCCGGCTCCGGGACGACGCGCCGGAGCCGTCGCCCGGGGAGGTCGCCGCGCGCGCGGCGGCGTCCCCGTGGCCCCTCGAGGCGGGGCCGCTCGCCGACGACCCGCGCTTCCTCGCCGGCGTGGAGCTCCTGCGCCTGGACCTCCGCCGCGAGGCGGCCGAGGAGCTGCTCGCGATCGATCCTCGCGGGCTCCCCGCCGACGCCGCGCGGCTGCTGGTCGAGGCGGTCCGTCGCACCGGCCACGACCGGGCCGCCGCGCGGGTCACCCGCGCGACGCTCGGGCGCGAGCTGAGCGGCGGGGTGGACGACCGGACCGTGGAGATCTGGAAGGCCACCTACCCGCGCCCGTACCGGAAGGCGATCCAGCGGTGGGCCCAGGCGTCGCGCGTCGAGCCCGACCTCCTGCTGGCGTTGATGCGAGAGGAGAGCCGCTTCGACCCCTCGGCGCGATCGTCGACGGGGGCGATCGGCCTCACCCAGCTCATGCCGCAGACGGCGCGGAGGAAGGCGGCGGAGCTGAGGCTCGGCCGCATCACGCCGGACGCGCTCCGGCGCCCGGAGCTGAACATCCGCCTCGGAGCGGCGTGCCTCGGCGAGCTGCTCTCCACGTTCGACGGCTCGAGCGTCCACGCGCTCGCGGCGTACAACGCGGGGCCGGAGGCGGTGTGGCGGTGGATGCGCGCGCGGCCGGATGCGGAGCTCGACGAGTGGGTGGAGCAGATCCCCGCCACGGAGACGCGCGGCTACGTGAAGCGGGTGCTGGGGAGCTACCGGGCGTACCAGCTCGTCTACGGGGCCGCGGTCGCGGTCGTCGACGGCCGGTGAGCCGGAGCACCGCCTCGACGCGCTCCGCGCCGGGCGCTCGACGCCGCTGCGGCCTCCCCCGACTCCGACTCCGACTCCGAC